>Ga0116231_10008505_pt1 | contig 17971 bp, 19 predicted proteins | sample S1TSphgellanicum_2_FD_89695 | JGI IMG/M metagenome (GOLD analysis project Ga0116231, IMG submission 89695) | Host-associated microbial communities from peat moss isolated from Minnesota, USA - S1T2_Fd - Sphagnum magellanicum MG | ecosystem: Host-associated > Plants > Peat moss > Unclassified...
TGGATGATAAAAGTTCAACATACTCAATTGGAAACACATTTTTGGATGATAAAAGTTCAACATACTCAATTGGAAACACATTTTTGGATGATAAAAGTTCAACATACTCAATTGGAAACACATGGTTGTTAGCATGGTGAAGCCCGAGTGCGTCCTTTAGTGATGCTGGAAGTGTTTCTATAGTGGACTCCACATGAGCCTAGAATGTAGGAATACCAAACTTTTGGCCCATTTCTGAGAAGAAACCCTGCAAAGCTTTATTTATAAACACACCACAGATTCCAAAAATGTACAAAGGAATAAGAAAAAAGAAAAGGGAGAATTTAAAAATTGTCTCAAGTTAGCACCAACTGGATGTCAAAATCTCTCAAGCTCAACAACCGACTGGGTTCATCCCCATGTCTCGATGTCAAAATCTCTCCATCTCAACAACTGACTGACCAGGTTCATCCCCAGGTCTCCAGCCTGAAGGGCAGAGCCAATAAATCCTTCGTGAAAGCTTAAAAAACCTTTGTGTAAGTGAATTCAGACTTGATCTGCCAAGGCAAAATGCCATGTTCACTGGGGTCAAAAACGTGGAGTTTAATAGTCATCTCACACCTCTGGTTCAGTGACCAGCACAAGTTTCCTTGAACTTCCTCCATTTCTCTCTCCTGTCTCTCGTCCGTCTCTTTCTTGGGTTTTCTCTCATAATTCTCTTGGGCATTGGTACTCTCCTCGCTAGTAATGTGCATCATGGATCTTTACTACTATTACAATGTAAGTACATGATTTGTCTAACTTGGAATTTTACATGAATAGGTATAGATTGTGGTAGAAGTAACAGAAGCTTTGTAGTTTGTTGTCCAACCAACCAACTAGCCAACCATGCAGACAGGGTACAAATGTCTTTCTTGGTTGATGAGGAGTTGAGATCCCTTGTCTGTGACATTCCTCAACACCACATAATATGAGTCTTTAATGATGAGAATTTATCGGGTGCAAGTTTTTCTGGCATTAGCTAGTCTGTTGGTGGTGTAAATAGATAAATTTTCTGCATTCCTTTCAGTGATTTGCTGCTCTTGTGATTAGCACGATATCTACTAAGTGCTATGAGTATACACCAACACCAAGAAAATCTCATAATGTAGTGCACGCAAAATATTTATTGTTGGGCTTTCCAGTACCACCACAGTGCATGGAAAGAAGTCTCTGTACAGATGCTATGAAAACAGTGGTGCATCATCGAAATTTCAATGGGAAGCAGTATCAAAACACTTCTTTTGTCACTGCCTCATCAATAACAACAGCCTGGGTGAAACTCACTGGAAGGAATAAGGATCCATGGTACGAAGAAGATAGTCATGCTAGCTTGGAATCCAGGCGCAATTTTTGTCGATGGTTTGTGCGGTAGCTACTAAACACAGCACCCTCCCGGAAATATCTGTATACTGAGCTCAATGGGTCTTGCAAACCCTCCATTTCATAGTGCCCAAATCTCCAATCCCGAACTGCAAATGGCCTCTCAATTGGCACATCTAGACCTCCTGAAAATCAACCAACAACAAAATTAGGTCACAACACTACCTCCTGGATGTCTGAGTTGTGATGGAAGAACTGATGGCCAAGTTATGGCTCATAAGGAACCTGTCTTTGCTGAGAGGCAGTGAGTCTTTTGTTGGTAGCGTAGAAACTAAGGGTGTGTCTCCATGAACTACACCCACCAAAATAGTGGGCAACTGTCACTACAATACAGGGTCAGCAGACCCACTTTTCACATGGGGTTTCAGCAGACACACTATTCACACCATCTGGGTGGTCACTGCTGAAATAGTGGGTGGATGGGCCATCATGGAAATATGAACTAAGGATACAATGCACCAACCGGATATGGCAGAATACTCCTTTTGCTGCTTCTTTTCCCCATTAAAGATGCCTTTTGTGTCCCACAATGTGTCCACAGAGGCAACCAATTTCCTACACACACAGAGAGAGAGAGAGAGAGAGAGAGAGAGAGAGAGATCCTCACCTGCAAACATGAGACCATAGTCATTAATTGCACGACAGAAAGGACGTGTCATGCCCTGTCGCACAGCACTTTGAAGCTCCTCCCATGCTTCTTTGCGCTGTTTTCTTGTCACCTTCCCTGTTTTGGACACCTGACACAATACCCACAATACAGTGACATTGATGGCATGAGTTTCTTAGCATCCCAGATGGATGATATATCATTTCACAAAGTTCACAAAACAATAATTATTGAAGCGTGTGCATTTTACAGAAAATTGCTAGTTTGATGTGAGGGGTTTGTGATTGCTCTCATTATCATCATGCACGACAAAGGAATCTTTCTTCCATGGTTCTGATCTTCAACAGAACCATTCCTTTCATTGCGTTTCTCATAAACAGAGCAACGGCAGCACCTCAGCGTAAAGGTAATACGAAGGGCGGGGAAGACGCTCGAGATTCCTATGACGATCAACAGCAACCAACCCAAACTTTGGACCATAACCATCTGCCCACTCCCAGTTGTCGGATATTGTCCAGAAACAGTAACCTTCTATTTTAACTCCCTGTGATCTCAACAGAAAAACCCAAAAGACATAATGTCAGATCCATTGCAACACTGTAATATGAATGCAAAAAAATCCAGCTTTTCTTAAAGAATTCAGTCATCTCATGACAATCATCATGTTGAAATTGGCAATTTTAACATCTCCCAAGAATGTTGATATGAGAACATCTAGGTATTAGACAGAAACACATGGTTGTAAAAGATGTTGGCATGTAGAACATCATTTTCAAGGAAGAACTGGCAAGATGTTGGATGTCATAATGATAAGCTAATGTACCTTGTCCATTGCAGCCCGCACGGCAAGAAGATGTTCAATGATGTAAGGGCGGCGGATAATGTCAGTAGCATCAGACACACCATTTTCCGTAATGATAAATGGCATGTTGTACTTTTTGTATCGTTCATCAAACTGCAAGAGCATGCGGTAAAGGCCATCTGGGTATACACCTCGCCCTGATTCACTGTACTCATCATCTTCAACATTTTTCAAACCTGGTGCTGACACTACTTCCTGCCAGCCAAAAGGAGGAGGTGCACTTTCTCAAGTCAATTTTAGAGAATGAGAATTGTCCTTTGTGAATGAATTTACAGCACTGGTTTGAATAGGTAGTACCATTATTCATCAAGTTGTACCTGGCCATAATAGTTGATTCCAAGGAAGTCACATTTGTGAGCAACATCATCACAATATGCAAATCGTGTCATCCAGTTGCTAAAGACCACGAGTGGTACATCAAACAACCCATATGGCCTCATGAATGACACATGATGTGCAAACCCCACCTTCACCTTCTTTGTGCTTTTACTGTTCCATCCAAGAGTGACAGAACACCGCAAGAAAATGAACAAGGAGAGTACCAATACATGTTAAAACCTGGCAAACTAATACAAAAGAACAAATTTGAATGGAGATGCAACATAATCAAAGCAAAAACCTGATCAGGATCACATGTAAATGTTTTAAAATAAGTTTGGATATACTTCTATTGAGTGAGAGGAACCTGAGATTATGGATAATGTCATATGCTCCGATGTGTGCCTCAGCCATGGCTTCCATGACAACTTTGAATACGCCTCTAGGCATTGCTGCTGTTGCAGTCTCTAGCAAGTTTGGATCACCACCAGGCCATGCACCCGCACAATATGTCAACATTGCAAACACGTGCGGCTCATTCATTGTGATCCAATAGTCAATGAGATCCCCATACTGCTCTACTACAAGCCTGTTCCCCCCCCCAAAAAAAAGTCATTTAAACTGTCATTTCACCTAACAAATGAGAATTAGTATCAAAAGATGGAGAACATGATTTTGTCAATTGCTAAAACCCAATTATGTCATTCCTCACTTACGAGGGCATTGTCCCTTGTGCAATACATTCTAATTTTCTGCTGAAAAGGAATGCTTATGTTTGGATAATGTGTTTGGTTGGGGTATTTACCAGATTGAAGACAAAACCACTAATGGAGTTGTACCAGAAAAATCCTTGAAATGCTAAAGGAGAATCAACAGTTACGTTGCAAAACTTTATGATCTGCCAAAAAATACAATGCCTACAGACTTAAGGGTCTTTCTGTGAAGTCCAGTTCCATGCTAAAATGCCAAGAAAAGATTTCTTGATGGGTTTCTCAAAAAGGTGAGGACACACCTGGTAAAATCGAGAAAGTATTTGATGGTCTTTTTTTCTCTCCAGCCACCATATTCTGCTGCCCAAGAAGGGATTGAATGATGAAAAAGAGTGAGCATTACACGCATCCCATGAGCCAAAACTCTTTCTATAATGTACCGGTATCGCTTCACTGCTTTCCAGTCCACCTAGATCAATCCGGAACCACTAATCATTAGACTCTACTTGGAGCAGTCCTGTTGTGATAGACACTGACCCCCAGTTTGGATAACACCATCAAACTTGATGAAAGGAGCTTCACTGTCATGAGCAAACATCTGAATACCCTAGAATGCTTCATCAATTTGAAGCAGATCTGTAAAGAAAGATGGGTGGAAGAGTGTAGACGCTATCAAATATCATATGGTGATTGATCACCTCTGCTGATACTGCATTGGAAACCTACAACCACTCGTGGTACTTTTAACTGTGACTCCAAAGACCCTTTAGAACTCTCAGAAACCAAAAAACATCTTCAAGGATGTGGAATTTCAGACACAAGATAGTGGACTTCTCCCAAGACACAACCATGGAAAATATAAAAACTTGATTGGTTGGATATCTATCAACATAGAAAGCTGACCACGCTTTCAATGCCATTAACAGGCTCGCTGGGCATTATTCGGCTCCAGTCGACACCCATGCGGAAAAATGTCTGATTTGCCCCTTGAGCCAACTTCAACTCTGTGTCTGGATCTGACCAAAATCGGACTCTCTCTTCCCTGCAGCAGAAAATGAAGCTCAGTTACAGTTACATTAGTACATCCACTAATTCACTTGCAGATTTCTTGTCAATTGTTAGCATATGCTTTCACTTGATTGCTCACACAGCAATTGCAATCTATATCTTTTGCGAGCTTGATGGTATTTCAGAGATACATACGGGTGAATTGCATTCTGCCAGGCAGCCACATTATGCTTCTCTTCTGGCTCAGTCATTTTTTCATAGCCACGTATCATAGCCTCCATGGATACTTTCAGCAGCTTTTTCGCTTTTCCTTGCACAGAGAGAACTCGTGGATCCTCCACGCTTGTGCATTGAAAGCCAACATCTTTAGGTCCTTTCACAGGTGCCTTGAGGCTCGTTGCTTCTGTATCCAAACTTTGGCTCAGAGAAGAAGACAGCTTATCCTCTCCCTCATCAGAGTTGTCTTTCTCAGAGACAACTTCCCAATCACTTCCAAGTCCATCACCACCCTTCCCATTTTTCCCATTTTTCAACACCCCAGGTTCTTCAGCTCCTCCTACTTCTGATGGAGTTTCACCCTTGGCCATTGAAGCTAGGCCCACTTTACCTTCAGGAACAATTTGCTGCCCGGAACTACTGTCATCTTTACTTGCAAACTCATCACCAATTACAGATTTGCTTACTTCTGGTGCCAAAGCCCCAAACCCTGCTGCTGCTATTCGTTGTTCTCCAGCTGCAAAAGCAGACATTCAAAATGCTGTAAAATCTTGCTTCCTCTGCAGTAGAATCTTGAGTTCACTTAGTGAATTGCTGCCAACTTATACAGTGGAAACCCACATTCACAACAATTGCAAACATGACAGCAGCAAGGGAGAATGTATGGTATGGAAAATCCAGACTTTGCAATGAAGCAACAGGAGATGTCTTCTGGAATGAGATCAGACCTTCTTTGATCTCAGCAGCCTGCAGTTCTTCTGTGAGAGAAATTCCATAGGTAGGAGCGGCATGTGGATCTGCTCCTGTGCGCACATCAGGCGGGTCTCCAGCTGGATTATCTGGAGGAGTTGTATCTTTCGCAAACTGAAGCCATGCATCGTTCAGTTTGTCTTCCACATGCGCTGGAGCTGTTGCGAGGGCAAAAAAGAATCCTCCCTCCTCAACTGCACACCGAAAAGCAAATTTCTTATCACCTTGTCGGTTCATATCCAACAAAACAAGTTTTCCCCATTTTCGATTCTCTTAAAAACAAAGAAAAGTGGATGAGGAACTAGTTTTCCTTCTGAAGAAAACTGACACATTGAACCAGAGGAGGAGGATCACGGGAAAGAGAGTGAAGGAAGAAAAACGGAGAATTCTTGCAAGGAAAACAGAGATCGCTTGCAAGAACTCGGAAATTGATGTGGATGTAGAATCTACTGTAAGAACTCATGAATTCAGGACCCATCCACAAATCCTTGAAGAAGAGAGAAGACTACTGACATGTAGTCATACATACCAGAGTGCTGCTGTTTTTGACTGTGAGGGATTGTTTTGGAAAAATAAAAGGAGGCACACGAGCGCTGATGGAGATGCAAACACAGATCAGAAGAAGATGGAAGCGATCATCACACTGGAATTGGAGAAAAAAAAAAGGGGGGATTGACAGAGCAAGCGAACCGTCTTTGTCAATTGGGAAAGATGCTAGCAGCTCATGGCTCTCATCTATCGGATTCTCAAAGGGTGCCAAATTCTTCTTGTGAAAATGCCGATATGCCAACACATTCGCTGCCACTGTTAGAGCTCCCACCACTCCAACCACCTTCGTTGCCGTCACCAAAAGCAGCATCGGTGACATTTTCTTCTACAACCAAAAAAGCCTTCTCCTTTCACCCAAAAATTTCCACTCACAAAATAAAAAAACAGATTCTCACCTCTCAGTCTCTCCCTCCCTCACTCCCTCCCCCTCTCCCTCTCTTCTTCTCTCACTTCCTCTCTCTCCTTTCTCCTCAAAGAACCACCCCACTTCCTCCTCCTCCTCCTCCTCCTCCTCGCCAATTCCTCGAATTCCTCAACATCCTTACAAAGATTGAGTGTTCCTCAACAAGCGAAGCCAGAAGCATCTCGGAAGGTTTTCTTCTCACCCTTGTGTTTTAGGGTTTTGCGGGGTTCGTGACGCAAAATTGGGACCTTTTTGCGTGTGTGGATTTTTGTTGTTGTGTGGCCCTATGTGATTAGGGGCTCTCCAGCGGAACGCCATCGCATCCTCCACACTACTGTGATCGCCGAGTGGACTACATACACATCATCTGGTATGTTCAGTTTTTCTGTTTTGAGATTATTCTGCCGTAAAAAGTTGTGATGCTGGACAAGCTTAGCTTTCTGGATGTGTTTCAATACTCGGGCGTTTTTGTGAAGTCCGTAAATCGAGTGCGAAACTTGTTGAAGAGGGCGAAATGGTTCAAGGGTGAAGATTATTGGGGGAGTCACATATGCTAAACCCTAAGCAGGAAGAAGAACCTGCAGGTCTCACTCACACTAGACAATTTTTCTGTTTGAGATTTGTTTTCCATTGAGACGAATCTTCTTCTCACAAGAAACTGATTTTCTTGTGGTCTCTTGGAAGGTGCAGCTGATTGATTGCAAAAAAATCCATCACAATAATGGAGGGACTCCAGTCAAAAACAGAAGAAGCAAATGTACCAGAGGTTATGGCAACTATAGACCTTGGCTTGGAGCAACATCAAGTCATTGCAATTCATGCCAAGGAGGAGCAGCTACTATCAGATGCCTTGATTGACTTGAAAGACAAGTGCATGCAGGTTCTGGGTGCACACCTGCTCCGACATAGCTTACCCTTAGAAGAAGATACTGATACAGACCTCCTAGATGAAACCTTGTCAGATGTAGAAGAAGAAGAGGAAATCAATGGTGCTGCCCCGCCAAAGAGGCAAAAGTAGTCCACAGTCTTCAGTTCTTCCAGTTGAAATTAGCTAATTGTGAGGGTTCTACTGGGAGAATCTAGCTAGTGCACAGCTCTCTGTGTCTTGTTGGAAATTCTAATTTTCATACCTCGATTGTTCTTCTAGATGCAGCCAAGCATAGCATGCTGGAAACTCAAGAAATTGTTTCATTTGTCTGTGACAGGAGTGTCATGATTCTGCTGAAATGCAAAATTTGAAGCTAATTTGCAGATTTTTTTCTTGGCTCACTGTGGATGAAACCTTTTTTACTCCTCATGTCCCCAGGGATCTTGCTGTGGCAAGCAGCCTGACACAGCTCTTTCTAATTTGCTTTGGAAAACTGGGGATGCAGGTTGAAAGACTGAACCCCCATTGTTGTTCTACAGTTATGAAGAGTTTTTCACCAGGTCTCTTTTTAATCTGGAAGCCCCCTGGTCAAACTGGTGCTCCTTGGATCCAGCTTGGTATAATCTTGCAGTCTGCTGCAGAATGAGAGAGAATATTCATGTCATAGAAAGATGATCCAAGTGATTGACAATCTATGCATGCTTGTTAAAGGATTTGATCTTGAGCTGCTGTTTCATGGGTTTTCCTGTTCTCTTTTTGGTGTCTTTGGTTTCCCTCTCTGGTCTGGGAAGGTTGGGGCTTCTGAGTGTATTTGTGTTAATGAGATGGGAAAGCATCCATGATCTTTGCCTGAACAGTTTAGGATGGACATCCTGAATTGTGTTTTTGAGTTGCTTCAAACAGAGATCCTATGGGTCAAGGTGACACTCTTGGCAAAGCTTCAAAAAAAAGGTATGTTGATATTCCTGCAGTATGTTCATACTCCTGCAGTATTCTTTTGTTATCTTTGTTGAGAATAGATGGGGAAGTCTCCCCAAGAGCTTTAGGAGTAATTACAAGAATACAAGAAGTGGTAGGAGAAAACTATGTGCTCTGCTATTATGTAGGAAGTCAAGAAGTCTGCCTTTCGATGTCCCTTGTGACTCTCTCTGCTCCACAGGCAATCATGTTCCCAGTCACTGCCAATTGCAAAACATGGCTCCCCAATATGCAAGCAGTTTGCAAATGAACAGTGTCCAGTACTGGCACTTGCCTCCTGCCTTGCCCTCACCTGCAAATGCCACACAGCCAATGAAACCATCTCCAATAACAGTTGCTTGCAATAGCTGGAAAGTTAGAACTCATTTGGGCCAGTACAGGATTTGGCTTGTTCGTTGCTCTTTCAATTAGATTCCAATACAGAAATTCAGACCTCTTTATCATTTCCACTCCAGCTAGAACGTGGGGAAACATAATGTGACCAAATTTGCAGCTTCTGGTTCCCCTACTTTGAAATAAGAAATTGTTAAGGCACAAAGAAATCAATGCTGTACCTTTGGAAAAAGCTCCCTGAGGGTTGCTCTCATGACTTTGGCCAGGCTAGCTTGGCTGAAGCCTGGAGAGTCAGCGAGGAGACCACCTCCACCTGAGGTGTAGGTGTGAAACATGGCATATGGTATAAATTCCTTTACCAGATCTGGACAACACCTCACATGCAGTGCTTCAAACTTCAAATTCTCTTCAGCTACCTGCTTGAAAAGATGCAACAAGATATCAGTGAGTATAATGGTTATGATGGTGTGCATGACTCTGCAGCGGACAATTGCAAGACACACCATTGTGGTAAACAGAGATACAGGACATCTGATATTTTGGAAATGCATTCTGAAGGTTTGATTATGGACATAACCTCATAATGTCCAAACACAAAAATTCAGTCATGTTGGATTCTATACATGTAAGTTGGCCATTTGCCTATGAGAGCACAGGTTCCTCTGGGCACATAGACACCCATGGTTCAGAGTGATCCATTGCAAGTAGTGATTGAAGGTGTACCAGTTATGCCATGCAGAATCACACAGCCTACACCCTCAGTAGTGCAGTTGTCTTACAGTTTGTAAATGCCACAACTTCACACTTAATACTATATGAAGGGATACTCCTCACGAGAACATGTGCACAAGAACCAAGGACCTCCTCCCAAATTTATCCATTTTGATTAATAGTTTTAGTTCCACATAGCTCTTGGCGAATGATGAGTTCAACATCTTCTTCAGATTCCTCAGAGGCCAATTTTGAAGCTGTTCTATTGCTTTATTCTCATCCCAACTCACCATCATCATGCAGGGCTTGACACTCGGCTTAATTTCAACTCCATGGGCCTGACTACCACTGAAATCCTGTCTTTCAAAAGGCCTGGATGATCAGAGCTACTCCAGACAACGGACTTACACTGCAGATAAGAGGCCCATAGCCCCGTTCGTCTAGCTTCTCTTTCCAACTATCAATGTCCTCTGCACAGACTACTGATATCACTTTTCAGCAAGCACGACAATCACATCATCCAAAGGTAGTCAGCACAACAATCTGACCATTGAAAACAATTCCCATCTTCTGCACCTTGTTGGCATTGACCTTCTGTTGTACTCTGGAAACTCTCTTGGAGAAAAGCTTAGGGTGCTGCAATGGGTTGGATAAGCTATATTCACGTGAACAGGAAGAAAAATTTCTCAAGTATCCTGAATCACATCTTCTTCTCACCACATGTCCAAAAAGAGCCAGAATGAACACGCAAGGCAAAATGGGTCAGGCTTCCACTTCCGAGAATCAACTTCGCAAAGACAAAATCACCCTAAAAATGCTCACAAATCTACTGGGACACTCTCAAATTTCTCAAATTGAAATTCATGCATTTGCATTCTTCAAATGCCAGAACCTACCAACTCAAATTCAGTTTTAAAAGGCAAATCTGCGTGAGAAGAGGACAAGAATTTGTTGGAGATCTGCTGCCAAAGCCTAGATCATTTGTTTCCCATTCAATTGCAAGTGCAAAAAAACTGCCTTCAAGGCTGGAGATTCTCACTAAGCAGCGAACGCTTACACAAGCAAACTGATTTCCAAGCCTTTCAGAAAAAGCTGGAAGATCACCAGTCTTCAGAAACATGGAACTGTTGTAGAACTTGTCTTCCTTAAACCAGACCGCATGAAGGGAAGGAAACGAGAGACAGATGTACCACGCACATGAGCCGTGGTGGTGGTGGCGGCGAACGCTAGCATCTTCTCTTTAGGATGCGTTTCTGATGCTGGCGCAGGAGTGGCGATCGTTTGCATTGCGCACATGCAGTAGCCAGCAGCGAACGCTGGCCTGTTTGCCCTCCGCCTGCCCAGGTTTTCTCCCAACAAGTGCCCAACGAGATGCAATTTTTTTTTTCAAATTTTAAAATATTAAATGATTTCGAAAGTTAACGTTTTGTGGTGGTATATATTATTTTATCAAAATAAATTTTTTTTTTCAAAATTGGCAAGCAACAAGAATTATTTGAAATATTTTAAGAATATTTTATGTTCATAGTGGAATGTTGAAAATTAATCAATAGAAGAATATTTGCATTATATCTACAAAAGTATTTGAAAAATATTGCAAATCCTTGTTTGAATAAAATTAACTCAAACGTGTTTTTTTGGGAGAATTGGTTCTTTTAGTGTTAATCTGAAAAAAATATATTTAAATTTTTTAAGAAAACTTCACTACCTATCAGATTGAAAATAAAAACACTTGACAGAATAATCCCCCAATTTTTTAAAATGCATTTTTTGGTCCAATCCTTGCTTTCATTTTTTGGCCTTTTTTCTTATAGTTTTTTTTAGTCTACTGGGGTTAATTTGAGGTTAAAAAGTCTAAGTGCCATTTTAAGAATTTAGTTAAAGCATTATTTTTTTGAATTTTTAATTGATGTGAAAAATATTGGAAATCTTTGTTCTTTATTTGAATAAAATTAAACCAAATTTTTCTTAGGGAGAATTGGTTTTTTAGTGCCACTCCAAAAATTTAATGCATTTTTTTTCAATCCTTGCTTTCATTTTTTGATTTTTTTTGTTTAGTTTTCTTTGGTCTATTAAGATTATAATTTATCCCTATAAAATGGTGGTTTATTGAAACTTATCGTCAATGAAATTTGATGAAAATGAAGATTATGAAATTAATCGAGAATTAAAAAATTAATGGATGATTGAGAAGTTAATTTGAAATTAAAATTTTTAAGTCCCATTAAAATTTTCAGTTAAAACATTATTTTTTTTGAAGTTTTTAATTCTTCAATTGTTTTGTTAATACGTGAGGTAGAAAAAAAAAGAAAAAAAAAAAAGAAGGGAAAAATAAAGGCGAAAAGGCAGGGAAATATTTGAAGGGTGAAGAAGAGGATTTCATGCAAAGCTGAAGAATTGTAGGAGTGGTGGGGAAGTTTAGGCATAGCGGAAAAATTGTAGGAGGAGTGGTGGACAAGCTCCATCAATGAAGGTGAAGTAAAAATTTTAAGAATTGTAGGAGTGGTGGACAAGCTCCATCAGTGAAGGCGAAGTAAATTTTTTTGCTTTCACGGTTCGCCAATGGAGAGGACTTACACCAACGATTTGTGCTATGGGTTTTGGTGAAAACAAAAGCATACGCCTTCATGTGTGTAGGCCTAGAATTGCCATGACACAAATGATGATGGCCCAAACCCCTAACCTTTAGTTGGACCAAGTATGGCTTTTTAAGCACAAAAGTGTAATGCATGCTTATGGAATTGGGGAAAGCGGCTAGGAGTCATTGGATCCAGCTTGGGGCAATCCACCAAGAAAAAAAGAAAAACCTTGTAAAATAAAAATCAAGGATGGGAACCCATCCATCAAAAGTACAAGGCAAATGAAAACACAAGTAGACACAACCCAAAAAAAAAAAACAAAAGCAAACAATCAACAAAAAAATAGGTAAAGACCGTATGCAAAGAGGACTCATGGTTACAAAATGAAAATCAATGATAACAAAGAAGACCTAAGATGAAAAAGTTATCATTTGCCACAAATCAATTAATGACAGAGGTGCACTAGTTATAATGTGTGGAAGAAATGAAGAACTTCAACCACATGTAACAGCTCATTAAAAGATCACTATGGTTTCCACACATTATAAGGTTATGAACATGCGATGTTTATAGTAAGAAACAAACATCGAAATAAACATCGAGGGGACTAAAGAAAATTGTTGATGACGAGTGATAATGGTCTATCCACAACCGATAAAATATTAATAAAAATGAGAATGAAGACACCCATATGTCTCAATAGCAAGGGGAATGAAGTCATCACTTAATGCTTGTTCAACATATAATCATGTCTTTTCTTGAACAACCATCATCATTGCACGTGTTGGTGTTGTTGATGCTTTTTTCACCATATTTGTGCAAGTCAGGTTAACAATGATGACATCCATCAAGGGCTAGAATCTGTCTTTTATGATAAGGATATCCATTTGTTGTTAGGTGTGGCAAGGGAAAATGTGAGATTAATGAAAACCCTTGATGACATGGGATAATGGTCTATGCACAAACGATCAAAAAATAATCAAAATGAAAATGAAGACATCCATACATTTCAATAACAAAGGGAATGAAGTCATCACTTGGTGTTCGTTCAACATATGATTGTGTCTTTTCTTGAGCAGCCAACATATTGAAATTCGACATCATTTAAAGTTAAGGCGATACATGATTGATTATCACAATGTAATGATAAAGGTTTTGATTGTGGAAATCTTAAATCATTGAATAATTGACAAAACCACATGGCTTCTTTAGTAGCTAAAGTAATAGATATATACTTGGATTTGATAGATGTGGGAGTAATTGCTTGCTTTTTATTTTGCCATGATATTGCCCCCCCACCAAGTAAAAAAACATACCCAAAGGCACATTTATGAGACTCGGGGTTTCCAACCTAATTAGCATTTGTCCAACCTTGAGGAAATTTTTGTTTGGTGCCTGTAGAATAGAAAATTCCCTAAGTATTCGAATGTTTCAAGTAAAGGAGGATTCGTTTGACAATAACCTAATGGGATTGGTCATAAATTGAATGTAATGACTAACCACATATGCAAGATTTGGTTGAATATTAGTAATTAAGTACATAAGTTTGCTAACAATAGTTGCATATGGAACATCTTACATGTCAAAGTGTTTAATAGGAGTACTGAGATTCATTGATTTTGTGAATTTAGCTCTAGAAGGCATGGGAATAGAAACATATTTACAATTACTCATGTGAAACTGTGAAAATATCCAAAATGTACTTGTCTTATGTGATTAAAATGGATTTTGATTCCTTATGCAACATCACTTGAATATCAAGGCAATAGGATAAATTACCATTATCAATCATGACAAATTCATTGGCCAATTCGGCTTTAGATTATTCAAGGTACACCAAATTAGGTGAAATAATCACCAAATCATCAACATATAGACCAAGAAGCACAAAAATTCCATCTTTTGTTCTTTAAATGTAAACATTAGGATCTCCATTACATTTGTTGTATCCTATATGGAAAAGATGTGTGGTGAATTGTTCATACCACATACGAAGACTTTGTTTCAAACCATAAAGGGTTTTCAATAATCGACACACCTTGGTTTCTTGACTAATAACTACATAACCTGGTGGTTGATGCATAAATTGTTTTTCATTGAGGCGATCATGAAGAAAAGTTGTTTGGATATCCATTTGATGGGTATGATAATCATAAATGGTAGCTAAGGCAATGAAAATGTGAAGAGAAGTAATCTTGACCACATGAAAAAATGTTTCACCGTAATCGAGCCTTTCAACTTGAAAAACCTTCTAGCCACAAGTCTAGCCACAAGTCAAGCCTCGTATTTTGCAAGGGTTCATTAGTCTGATACTTGCAGTTGAAAAACCATTTGCAAGTAACCACAAATCGATTTGGAGGTGAATCTTTTTACCTCCATGTATTGTTAGAGATTAGGGATTGATATTCAGCATCCAAGGCAAATTGCCATTGTGTAGCATTAGGTGTTGATAGAAAACAACAATTGAGGTTGGGTCATCAACATGAGATGCAAGTGCTTGTGCAAAGAAATTATTATATTTGCGTGTGAAATCCATATCTTGGTACTTTGTGGAAAGATATCGACCTTTTATATTGTTGTGAGGTCCTAAGTGGTTGAGTGGAAGGTATTTGTGGAATCATGAAGGAATTGGCATCATCCAAATTTGGAACAATTTCATATATATCATTAAGATCAAATGGGAAAGAACTTGAAAAAGGGTCCATTAGGAAAGAAGTAATAGATTGTGTAGGAATACTTGGGCCAATAGGTTGCAACATTAATGGTGGTGAAGGAACTAGAGGAATGCCACCTAATTAGAAGTTGGAAGAGAATCATCTTCAAAGTAATAAGCAGTATGGTCTTGGTCGTCCATTAGTGGCATTAGATTTGATTCCAACTTTGACATAGAAGTGAAAGTTGTAGAAACATTTGTGGATTTAGAAAATAATGCCATGGAATGTTCATCAAATATCACATCTTGATTATAAAATGATTTTTGTGTGGCTAGGTTATATAATTTATAACCTTTCATTCTAGTATTTTTGCCATATCCAAAAAATACACATTGAACGGATTTGGTTCAAGTTTTCTTGATGTATCATCAAGGACATATGCATGGGCATAAGCAATGCATTTGAACACTTTTGAAATGATGAAGAATAGGCTTTTTACCCTTCCAATATTCATATGGAGTTTTCCCATTAAGGGTTGAGGTATAAGACCAATTTTGAAAATAATATTTTGTAGCAATGGCTTGTCCATAAAAAGATTTTGACAATTTGGTTGATTGCAACATATTTCGAGCAAATTCCATTAAAGTCCTATGTTTTCATTCGAAAATTCCATTTTGTTGTGGGGAGTAAGAATTTGTAAACTATAATTTCATGTAATTCACAAAATGCATTAAAAGCTCTAGATGTAAATTCACCACCATTATTAGAGCAAAACATTTTGATTTTCTTGTCAATTTGATTTTGCACAAATGTTTTATAGGCTTGAAAAATGGCAAAAACATCTAGTTTTTTGGCAAATGAAATAGTAAATAGAGAATAGTCATTAATGAAAATAGCAAAGTACTTGGCACCACCATGAGTTGGTGTTTGCATTACATTCTTCTACAATCAAGCTTTCATCATTTACTCACTCCAAGTTGCATAATTTAGATATATAGATCTACATGTATCCATGCAATGATGTTGATGGCAAGTATGGGCATTTGTTGTGCTTATTGTGCGTGCATTATGTAGGACCTATTCCATTATATTTTTGAAAGTGGAAATGAGTTGGTAACTAAATGGCTTATTACTTCGGGCGCACCAAAAGCCTAGTTTAGGTTATTAGGTAGGCTTCCTTAATCTACCTAATATGCTATGTATGTAGGGAATATTTGGTCTCCTTATCACCATTAACTACAACCCATGTCATTTGTGAGACTTTGAACCTCAAGGATGGAAATCAACTCTTTTACCACCAAGCCACCCCACTTTTTGTGGCAAACTAATAATGTGCATTCTATTTATCTTACTTGATTTAAAATATTACACAAAACATCATTTTTGATATTTGATATTGATTGATATTTTGTCCAAATGACAAGATTTAAAGTTTAATCTTGAAGTTTTTTCAATAATGTGCACAATTATATATATACTTTTCAAAACTATAAACTAAATAGGAAAAAAAAAACCTTGAATTTCATTTCAATGACCATTCATTAGAAAAACTTAATTAATTGATTTTATGGTACTATAAATTTTATTACTTTTACATTTATAATATAATTATTTTTATTTAAAATTATGATTAAAAAATTATGTAAAAAAAAATTATATGTTTTTCACATCTCATACTGTTATTTGATTTAAAAAATTATATTATATATATTTTCTTATAATATATCATAATTGTACCAACAAAAATTAATTTAGATATATGATATATAACTTAGTCACATATAATGTTTATAAATGGATCATAATTTAACCCTACAAGTAGTTAGCCTATTCAACAAAAAAATGACATTGCCTATTTAATTAAGTAATTAGTTTTAAAAAAATTATATAACAACATGACAAAGTACCTACTATTTAACCCGCATACATATGACTTACTAACTACTTAATACCTAGCCTACTAACTAGATTAATTACCTAATTAATTAATAAATATTGACATATTCATATCATAAAATATTTATTATTTATCTATTACGTAATCCACCTATTTAGTTAATTAAAACATAACACTATTTCATTAAACATAATAAAATATTTACCAATAATTAGCCCACTTATATACTAATACCCAATACTTACTACCTATTACCTAGTGTACTTGTAACTGTTCAAAAGTTAGACTTACATTAATTTCTGTCTTGCAGAAGGATGCATAACTCAAAAGGGAAGCACACTTTAAAAATGACATTGTAATTAATTTGACCCCCTGACCAACAAAGGTCATATAATATCATATAATCCATTTAGTTCCTCGAGCTTTCAAAGAACTTGTTGGTAAACGAAATTGTATCTAAAAGAAACCATCATATTTGCCTATACAATAGGTACCTTCAACACTGTACACTAACCATCTTCACACTACTACCAACTAAATGTAACTACATTGCATACACCTACTTGATAACTGAGATAAGCAGTAGTTTTAATTTGCATAAGCATCATGTATGTTTTCGGAGCAGAAACTGGTTTCAATTTGAAGTATAGGAATCGACATTTTTGATACGGAGTTGCGCACCAAATTTTGGCCACAATACCAAATCGCCAACGCCGGGTGAATGCATGTACCCCGGCGCAACAGAAAAGGTGAAGCGTCGCAGTAGCACGGACAACAAAAGCTTGGCCTCCATGCGTCCTAGGTTACGGCCTAAACATATTCTATTGCCACCTCCAAATGGCATGAAGTTGTTAAAGTTTTTGTTTGCACCATTCTTCACATCCCAGCGGCCCGGGTTGAATAGGTGGGCATCGTTGCCCCAGACATCCTTGTTGTGATTCAGCACTGATAGGGGGATTATCACATTGGTTCCTGCAGCTATGCTCACTGACCCAATTTGATGTGCATCAATAGCATCTCTAAATAATGCTGCAACTGGCGGGATGAATCGCATTGTTTCATTTAGTACCATGTCCATCTGCAATCCATGGAAAACCAACATAGTTAGGATGTTGATATAAACGCAA
>Ga0116231_10008507_pt1 | contig 17968 bp, 10 predicted proteins | sample S1TSphgellanicum_2_FD_89695 | JGI IMG/M metagenome (GOLD analysis project Ga0116231, IMG submission 89695) | Host-associated microbial communities from peat moss isolated from Minnesota, USA - S1T2_Fd - Sphagnum magellanicum MG | ecosystem: Host-associated > Plants > Peat moss > Unclassified...
ATAGATAAGGGAGGGGGTAGAGGGTGAAGTGGAATTTTAAATGGTTTTTTCCAACAAAAATTCAAAATTTATCAAATTTAAAATTGATATTAATATTGAAAGATTTAAACAATTTTGCAACTTTGTAACTTTTCTATAAGCAAATGTGCATAGAACTAATTATGGGTGATAACAATTTAAATAACACCGCATATATATACAAAATGATATTGAAAAAAAAAATTAAAATTCTTCAAAAATTGAATATATGTGTGTGTTAATGTATGTAATGTGTATATACATTGATGTATCATGTACAAATATGATATATGTCATATGTATGATGGTATTGAATATGTTCAAAATATTTTGCTTAATTTTTAAAATAATATTATTAATAATATTAAATCATGGCATGTATTTTTGTCATAGCATTTGTGAAAAAATTATAGTCTGTGACCTAAAAAAAAGTTTTAAATGTCTTACATGATGATGTGGCATGTCAATCCACATCACATTACCTTGGGACCTCATAATGTCCATGTCAAATTTTTTTAATTACAAATTACATAGTGCAACATCTCACTACCCAAAACAACTAAAAAATATTTCATTAAATATGTTATAATCAAGTAATCTTTTTTTACCAAAACCATGTAAGTTGCATATTAGTTAACTATGCCCCATTTCATTAAAAACATAATGGATTTGGGTAGTGGAAAAACCCAATATTTTTTCATATGACTTCAGCCAATTTTTGCAATTAAAAATGTCCTTTGCAATTACATTTGAATTACTAATGACATTTTTTAGTTGCAAAAATTAGTTACAAATGACAAATTTTTCTTCTGATATAGGTACATGTTAATCTTGTTTACCCATTTTGATTTAATAATCAAAAACAATTTTATGATGATGTACATTGTGATAAAAGGTTATAATGATAAATACTGTTAATCTAACCAAATTGTTCATTTAAATTATGAAGGTTATCAAAATGGAAATCAATAAATTTTTCATAAAAAGGCGAAACAAATACAGTTTCGGAAATATTTATCCTTGGGTGGTACCACTAGGAATGTCACACCCCAAATTTCTAAGACCCATCCAACTTTAGGACAACATAGGACTCACATAAAGAAAAAATTTCAATCTAAATTATTTATCAAAAGGTTACCCAAGTCATGTAGAATTCAAAACTCTAATTAAATTTACAAAAAAATGTGTTTTGCTGTAAAAAATGAATGCATAAGGGAAAAAATTCAAGAATGTAACATAAGGAATTTTTTTTATCAAGAACACAAAAGGAATTTATTATTTGGGAATTTTTTTTGGATGTTAATTTTGAAGAATATTTCAAATGTCAACCTATGTGATGTCTTTTATAGATAATTGATTGAATCAATTTTCATTTAGTTATGACTTTTTGAAGTCAAGATTGTGAAGTCCCAAAAGGCCATCAATGTCAAGAACACAAATGATAACTATTTTCACCTTTTGTTATTTTAATGACTAGTTTGGATCATTCCCTTGTGCATGTATTAAATAAACAAGAAAAAATATTTAATATGTAAGTGTAAGGATTTTTTTTAAAAAAATCAATAATGGTTTAAGAATCAAAATGTTAATGCATATTATAGGTGTTCGAGTGTCCATTGTTTTTCATGAATGTGTGCATAGGTGGGGAAAACATAGACCACCTTAAGTAAAAGGAATTTTATTTCTTAAATTGGGTCCAACCTTCTTGTGATTTAAGCAAGGTGGTTCTTAGTGGTACCACCCAAGGATATTTTCACCCCAAATTGTTAAAATAAAACCCAAAAAAAATGATTTTGTATGTGAAATTTATTTTTGGAAAGATAAAATTTTACTAGAAATTAAAGTTTGCCAATAATTCAAAATTACCATTTTAAAACTACATTATGAAAAATGTTGGAAGTGATATGATATAAATAAAAGAACGTACCATTATCATTTCTTAAGTTTGGTTGTTCCTTGGGTGTTTTTTCGAATGAGCAATCTCTAGTTGTAATTGATGATTACGATTTTATGTTTATTTCATGCATAATGCAAATTCTTTGCATTGAATTTCCAATTTCATTATATTTTATTTTCTTTAAATTTTTAATTTTCAATTTTGCAACCAATAATTTTTTCTTTTCAATCAAAGCTACATTCCATCTTTTTTCATTGACCACACACAATTTTGTTCTCCATTTTTTCAAATGATATTAAAACATCAATCAAATGCTTCTTGTTTCTTGTTTCTCCTTTTATATTCTTCAAGCATGATGCCATTCCTCTTATGAGTTTGAACCTCATCCTTATGTGATGAAAGCCTTGGCGTTTTGCTTCTTTTTTGAATTTGTATGTTCATTAGCAATTGTTTGTGATTGTACACAAGTACCACATTTGTTGTTATCAGTGTTTTTACAAAATCATGATGGTCTTAAATTTTTATGTAGCATGAATTGTTTCTTCATCTTCTTTTACATTGTTAAAGGAAGCATTCACCATCAACATCTTTCCAACCTTCATCTAGTCCATTAGCACAAGTTGGAAATCCAAAACAAATGTGTTTCACATCTAATCAATCCAATGAGCATCTAATAAAATGTGAATGGTATGATGGTCTATTAAACATAAAGATTCACCTTTTCAAATTAGTTGTTAGAGATAAGGTGTCTTGACAAATAATTAAACTTGTAAGTTTTTTGTTTGATTAGAATACAAAATTGGGCAAAAATACAATTGAAATCAACATTTAAATAAAAGTAAGATTAACACAAGGCAAGATGTAAAGTAAGTTTGATTTGACCCATAGCTTATGTTGGTGAAATTGAAGAACATGCCCTTTATGGCCTTTACTTGTATTTGTCTATGGAAACTTCTAAATGGTAGGCCTTTTTAGAAGGTTTTGATTTAAGAACCTTCTAGAAACTTCCATCTTGGACAATTTTATGATGTTTCAAAAACCTCTTTTTAAAAATTTGTATGTTGGAATTTTTTTTAATATCTTGGATTTTTTTTCTATATTAAAATTTTGGATCACTACAAGATATTGAAATAATGATTTTTCTAGAAGTTTTTAATTTATGTCCATGACACCAACTATAGTAGCCATACACCTTTTTTTGAATTAACATTACACCCATCTTTAAAACTTAAACAATTGATTTTTTGCAACTATTTTCAAGGCAATCTTATTCTTTACCTATGTGATAATTTTGTAAATTGATGCATTGTAAGAGTTTATACTATTTGCTCAATAAATGGTTCTTTTTCTAGCAATTTCATTAAAAGAACCAAAGTTATACTTCAACTTATAACATTACCTATGCAAGAAATATGCACCTAAAATTTGAAGTTTACAACACAGTTTAAAGATTTTGTAAGTGGTGTTTCAAGTTTGAAGAAAATAACATTTATTAAACATTTACCTTATTTAAATAGTTTTTAATTTTACAACATAGAACTTGGGATTGCAACACATGGTGGCCAAATATGAAGTTCATGATGAAAGTTCAAATATATTTAGTTTTACAAATACTTTCCATTTTATTCGAAAGGTAAATTATTGTATTCAAGATTTGCATCATGAATGTCCAAGCTCTAAACTATTTTCCGACAATTTCAACCTCTCCTTTAATGCTTTACAAGCTTTCAACTCTTCCCCCATTTCATTTTAAAACCTAAATATTTTTTGTTTTTTCTACTACCATGCACAAGCTTTCAATCGTAATTTTTTTGAATTATCTTTAATTGTCCACATGCCTTTTGTTCCTTTCCCATTCCATACCTTGAAATTTTTAATTATGTGCAAATTTTTTCAAATTTTACAAATAAATATGTAAGTTTGTTAGTTTAAAATGGTGAGTAGAAAGGAGTATCAATTTTAATAACCATCACGGATTTAGGGTTTCTTGGTATCATTGATTTAGTTAAATCATGAAAATACCAAGATCGTTTAAAAATTTTAAGCTAACAATCATTCAATAAAACATATTTGTATTGTTGAAATGTTGCAAAGTCCTTAACAAGAAGAATTTTTTCCTTTCCTCAAACTACATGAAAACAAAGGTTATCTATTCCCCAAAAGGAAGATTGTCTTATCATGGTTCAAATTCTTGGATTTTTTCTCACACTATGCATAACATCCATGATTGGTCCTTTTCAACAAAAAATTTATCTAAAATTTTTAAAGTTCAAAAAAAAAATTGCCAATTAACCTCATCCTCCCTCTTATTTGGGATTACATCCTTGTAATTCCTACTAAATAATTAATCTTGACTTTGTGACTTAAGGGGATTTTTGACTTAAGGGTTAGATTTCTTCTATAGTTATTATCACTTTTACTTTTGTAGCCACCTCGTAAGTGAATTATAGTTTCTACATCAATTAGAAGTTGGTTAGTGGGAATGGTTGATGTTGTAAAAGAAATTGCCTCTATAGGAATTGGGACCACATCTTGCTTGATAGTTGCCTGTAACTCAACTTGCCAAAATGTTTCTACCCTTATAAGGTGGGATTCCTCTTAAGTTCTTAAAGGACTTAAAAGATGGATTGTAGTAGAATCATTAGATTCTTCTTCATTAAATTTTGGAAAAAAGAAGGTAGGTAAGTGGACTTTGAAGTCAAGAATTTAAAAGTGGAACAATTAGACTAAATGTATAATTGATAGAGGTGTTCATATGCTTGGTTGCGTTCCATCAACTTTGCAAATAGTCTATAATTTGCTTCTTGAATGTAATCCAAACTTGTTCATGTTGTTTGAGTCTTCTAAAAATTACAACATCTCTTCCTTTAATAATGTATGGTAGGCACACATTTGGAAATGCACCACATCTATTTCCAAAACTTTGTCCTCCAACTATTGAAAAACATTATGCAAAATTGACACCTACTTGTTGTGGCTATATATGGACACTAAAAAATTGACACCTACTTTTAAACGTTTTGTGCTTCCATTTATAATTCATCAAGTCACGTCTAGATAGCTTGTCAAGTTTCAACAATTGATTCATACCTAACTAATAATGAATCATAGTTATCTACCATTTTTCCTAGGGTTCCACCATATATGGTGGTGTGTTTGTTTCAAGTAATAAACCAACCCCTTAATATCAAATATAAGTTCTTTCAATAGGCATTAATCTTTTAGGATTTTTATTGAAAATGTTGTCCATGCCTTGGAAATTTAAACATGGAAAAGGCAAGGGGTACGACATGAAATTAACTTGTTAAAGTTCCTATAATTAAAGTAATGCATTTAGTAATGACTTTAAGAAGGATTCTAAATTCCTAAGTTTGGTAATTTTATTCTTTGAAACAAATCAATTTGCAAGGGAATAAAAACTTGAACAACATAAGGAATACCATAACTTAAGCTACTTGCAACTTCAAATTTAGAATTGAAGACCAATTTACTCAAAATTTTGCCTTAAATGCATGGTAGATGAACCACATTAGTTTCTTGGCACAAATAAATGGCTTGGGATTTGAACAAAAAAAGTTGCATCAACAACATAATTTGGAATGGCAAGGTACAAACATGTATGACTTTACTGTAAAATCCCTCCTTTTCATTATAGGAATCCTCATTCATGATGGTTGCACAATCTTCAAACCATTATTCTTGATTTTGGGTGGAGCATTTTAGCATTATAATTTTCAATAAGTTCAACATGAAGGAAAACAATATCCTTGATAATCATTATTTCCTTTTTGCTCACCATCATTCACATTGCCTTTGAGTTATAATTGTGGGCATTGTTGATAAATTCGTGCACCAATGTATGTCAAATTCTTCTCATTTGAACTTTTTAAACACCTATAACAAAAACTTGATATGCCCATTTCATATTTCTATTATTTACCCAATTTTTCCAAGTTTCCATTTCTCTATACAAGAATGACATTATTGATTTCTTCTAATTCCCCTTATTCTCATTTTCTATTGGTAGTTTTTTCTTCAAGACGCTCAAAGCCCCCTTCATTTTCTTTTGTGTTATTAAAGGTGCGTTATCAATGTGATCTTGTAGATACCTCATTCTCTTGGCGTCTTCCCAATTGTTCATCCTTTTTTTCTAAATAATTTACAACATTTTTTAGGTAACAAAAAAACAATAAAATTATGAACAATTTAAGGAGTGAAAAGAGATTCCTTGTTATTAATCCTCCCCACTACAAGGGGTTGTTTTAGTAAAGGATGTAGTAACACTTGTGCATAATCAAAATGTTGTGCTCCTTGGATACTTAATGTTTTTGGATATCGTATTGATTTAAATTTGATTGTTTCTTCTTGTGGGATCCATCATTCTTAAAAAAAAATCTCACAGTCACCTTTCATAAAATAATTCCATCAAGAAATAATTAGTTGTCATAATTATGCCTAGAGTACTATTGATACTTACATTTGGATTATTTTTAATATTCTCAATAGATCCATTGGTCCAATCTTCAATATTAATGTTTTGATGTTGATGAGGTTCGGTCGTATTTTTTTTTCAATAGTCCATCCATCAAAGCTTTTATGACATTCACAAAAAACCTATGGGTTGATATGGTGCCTTTTCATTTTCATCTATTTTGTTAATCTTTCCCCCTTTCTTTTATTTGAGTTGCTAGTCCTTTGGGAGTTACATTAAAAACTTATTAAGGATTGAGTTTACTGATGTTAACTAAAATGACATTGGGATCAAACTTATCTATGGTCACTAATAAAACAATATTGTTCAATAGACAATATTGTATTTTATAAGGGCCACACCATTGTTTTTGAATTATTGTCGATGGGACCTTTTATTTTTAGAAAACCAAAGGACATGGTTTCTTTTCTTTTTTTTTAATCTCTTTATAGTGATCATGGGCCCAAAAAAAAGAATCTTATTGTTTTTGGCTTATAATAATTATTGTTGTGTCTTTAGATTCATCTAGTTTTTATAGTTCAATAAGTTTAAAAGTAAGTACCTAAATAAATTCAATAGAAATTTCAATATTTGATGGTTTTGTGGGCAACAAATATTTGGTAAACATGAGTGGATGAAGTTTATACTAGTGTGGGGCATGTATGAGGTTTTGGATAGAAAGGCCCTTTAGGTATTTGAACATATATATATATGTCGAAGGTGAACTTGATAAAGACTTGAGACTTGGATCATACTTAGTTATTTTTAAATTCATATGTTCGCCTTCCCTTTTGCACCCAACACATATAAACTTCTAATAATTATAATCATAATTAATCCATAAAGAAATGCATAAATGGGTATTTGTGTAATAACCGAATCATTTTCATAGTTGTACTGGACACTTGATGAAGTACGTGGTATGTTTTTTCTGAAACAATTGGCTTGATATAAACATGACAATATATTGGATTTTTAAAAAACTTAAAGAATGGGGCATTTTGAAAGTCTAATTTACTTGCCTCTTAAAACTTATGCAACAAAACTAGAATATGTATGACATTTGTAAGTTTATTGATAGTCTTTTTGCTTTATTCTTTTGCTTTTCTTTGATCTTGTGTCTTTAAGTGTTAGTAAAGTGTAAATATTTTGGTAGTTTGAAATTTGTATCAAGGTTTTATTAAAAAAACCTCAAATTTTCTATTAAAAAAAACCCAAAGGACTAAGGTTCAATAAAAAAACCCCCAAATATTCAAAAATATACCCACATTCGTATTTGTCAAAAAACTGAATGAACTTTAAATTATGGGTGATATATGTACAAGGATTTTTGGCAAATAACCATGGCATATATCTAGTTGCAATAATTTCCAAACCCTTGACTTCACCTCACATCCGCCCTATTAAGTTTGTTAGAACTGGGCCATGTGATTTTTAAAAATTGAGAAATTTCAAATAACAGAACCCAAATGGTTTTGATATTTTTATTTCTGGTGGAAACTAGACCCAACTATTTATATTTTTTAAAAATCACCCTATAGTAGTTTATACACCAATTGAAAGGGTGTATGGCTAATAGTCAAATTGAATATTATTCAATAGGCATACAAGCAATATTTAGATGTTTATCCCAGTCATTTCATTTTTCATATTTCATTAATTTCATCATCAAAGTTCTAATGATTTTTTCATTACCTTATATCTAGTAAGTGGTAAAACTAGTATGCCAAAAAAAAAGGAAGTTAGTATTAATGACATCATTGATGAAATGAACTCCTTGGTCACATATTAATGTAAAATGACATCCATATTTGATAAATAAGAATCCATCAATGAATTTTGTTATAATGATTTTTGTGTTGGTTTATTTGGTATTATTTAACTCTTGAATAAATTTGTACAATTAATTATTAATTAACAAATTGTATTGTTCAATGTGTAAAATTATTTTTTATTAATTATAAAATTTTAGTGTATCAATTGCTTATAATACGTCATATTGCGTGATTGTTGAAACCAAATTAAATTTAAATAAGTAACATTTTTAAATATATAATTTGGAGAAAACGTTATATTTTAATTTTGACCTTTAATTGATAAAATTTCAAGACATTTTTAGAAACAAAACAAGATCAAAAATTCAGTATTCATAATTTTAAAAAATATTTTAATATTAAAATGTTATATAACATGTACAATTTTTATTTATAAATATTATATATAAAAATATCCTATATGTTAGGTCGAATTAAGTCACTAGGCATATATGTGTTTCAAAATATTAATAAATTAATAATATATATTATTAAATATTATTATTAATTTTTCATTTATTAATTTTTTTTCACACAAATGTAAATTTATTTTTCATAATAAAGTTTTATGTTAGTTTAACTAATATGAAATAAATAAATATGACATTCACATAATTTTCATAGTTTACATAATGTTAAAGATGTTATAATATACTTTTAAAAGTTATTTGAAATAATTATTTCAATACATTTTCATTGATTATATATATGTTTAAAATTTAAAGAGATATAATATTATTTTTGAAAAATATTTTTAAATGATTAAAAACTAGAAATTGATGTTAAATAGGCTTATTTACAAATAATGTTTAAATGTTTTAAATAACAAGATTCAGATGCGTTTTGATTCAAATTTTAATGTTTTATGTTTCAAACAATTATAGACATCTACATCTTGAAAAAATGTTTAAAAATGAGGTTTAAAGTTTTTCAATTGGACAAACTATGAGAAGAATGACAATAATGAAAATTGGATTTGGTGAAAATTTGAAGAAAATCTCAAAAAATAAGATGTATCAAATAACAAAATTCAAATGTATTTTTATTCAAATTACTTTATATTTTATTATGGAAACAATTAAATATGTGTATATCTAGGAAAATTATTTAAGGATGATTTTTTTCATTTGGAAAATTTATGAAAAAGATAATAATTGTTAATGTTGGGTTTGGTGAAACATTTGGATGAAAAACATGATAAATTCAATGACCACCATATTTGTTTCACAAGAAATGAGATGGTTTAATGTCAAAGGCAATGGTGTCTTACCATGGAGACCAAGGTTCATACCTCATTGTTAGCACCATATGGTAATGTTGTATGTTGACCATATGTTGATTCATTGTGAGAAATCAAATTGTTGGAACTTCACTACCTTACAACTAAAGATTCTTATAAAACTACCATGCAATTAGAGTACAAGTGCCTTTTCAAAATATGATGATACCATTTACAAACTATATAATTTATTGAAAGTGAAAGTGTAACTTTGAAGTGATATTGAAATAATGTATACAATGTATTATCAAATCCATTGGAATGTACATAGATATTCCTTTACGAACTTAAAAAATAAAATAAATTAAACATCAAAGAGAACTTTACATTATGTGTTTCAAGTCTAGAAGTAAAAGAACAACATGAATGAAGCACAAAACATGTTTTTTTTTTAAATGACCTTTTATTTTTAAATATAATATCTCCATTGTTTCTTATCCATTTTCAATGATCTAAAATGTTATGGATGCACCAAATTAAAATCTACATGAATTATTTGAGCTCTAAAAGTAAAGAAACAACACATAATAGCCACGAAGAAGATGAATGTGTTGAATCTTAAAATGTGAATTAGATCAATAACCAAACATTGACCCCGTTTACTTTTAACAACCATATCTTCCTCATTTTGTGTCTTTTTTTAACAATCTAAATGGCCATGGGTGTGTCAAATCAAGGTTTAAAAAAACCTTTTCCACTTGAAAGGCAAAAAGGACAATGTATTAAAATCTAAAGTTCTTTGAGAGCTTAAATGTTTGTTCACTAACTAACTATCTTGTAATAATTGCAAGTGAATTACGACTAGGATGCAACTAATTTTTTATCCCATATTGTTTGTTCTACCTTTCAAGTTTGTAAAGTATATAATTAAGTGCATTAGGAGTATTAAAAAATAAGTGACATTTGGAATAATCCAAATAAAAGAAGGATTGGTCCTAAAGTTAAATCCAAAATAAAATAGGATTATTCCAAATGACCTACTTACCTATTTAAAACCTACTTACCTATATATTTAAGCCTAATTACTTACCTAATTAACCTAGGAAATTTAGGTAGTGATGCCTACCAATTTTATGCCTACCTATTTATTGACCTAAACGTCAACATCTTATCGACCTTAAGTTGAATGATGTAAGTTAAAATAGTACAAATATTAAATATCAAAATAAATTTAAAATTGTCATGTGTCCATTGATAATTTGTCAACATGTCATTGTTATGTCAGCACATTGTTTTTTATGTGGTTGCAACATAGTGGCACAATAGTTGCAACATAATGACATAATAATTACAATGGCATATATATATAGTAGTTACAACATAGTGCCATGGTATTTACAACATAGTCCAACACAATAATTACGATGATTAATTAGTTGCAACATAGTTGCATAAATTGCATATGTATATTGGTTTCATATTCAATGGGTTGTATTGTTACAACTTTTGCAACTTGTCCAATAGCACTCAAGCTGTAAAAATATGATGAATTGCAAATGGTCGTTGCAACTCAAAATCATAGTTGTAAACCTAGTTGTAAAATACTTGTTTTCTCACAATGATTATATATAGACCATACATTGATCATGTATACCAAAATTTTAAATAATATAAAAATAAAATAAATAATGGAAATCATATTAATGAAATAATGAAATAATATAAAAAATCAATACCACATGGTAATTCCTAATTTGATTAATTAGTAGTGAATTCAATTGTACATTCCCACCCATCATTGATAATTAAGAGACATGGTAAATTTGCTAAATTTATAATATATTGAATTAGTGACAATTTCACTCAAATGATTAGTGAAATTCTTAATAAACTAGGCCCACATTCGTATTTGCGTTGATTGTAGCTATGGATATCCTTGTATAGAGAAGGCCATCAATATTTGGCATCCAAAAGTTTTTAGTAAACAACACATATCAAAAAATGTCCTCAATCCCTTATGCACAATCATTTGAGTCTCCTTTGGTTGTAAACATTTTCTCAACATTTGATCATGTTGCATTTGGTAAACCTTTTGTCACACAAACAACTATTGGTAAAAATAATAATTTTTATTGATATGATTAGAAGGGCATTTGACACAAGGTTAATAAATGAAGGGGTTTATATCAAATAAACTTGTGGTTAGCTTCAACCCAAACTTATGTCTTGGTTTAAGACCTCAAATCAAAACCTCCTTTCGGGATTTACTTGTTTCCCTTGGTGTTGAGGCTCATATTATTTTTTGTTGAACCTTCAAGAGTACAAAAGGATATGAGAATTTGTGTGTGTGTGTGTGTGTGTGTGTGAAGCTTGAGTGAACTTTCACATTCTCCTTGTATTTTCTTGTGGGTTAATAACATGATACCCATTGGGCTTTTATTGCTTTAATATGCATTTGTACTTTATGTTTCAAGCATGTGTTTGGATTGTCTATTCAACTTCAAAAAATAAATTAGAAAAGATAAGAATTAGGTATTTAATGGTTATGCTAAGCTAAATCTTGTGTTTTGTATTAATATTGTTGTTTCTATTCCATGTGAAAAGTTATGTAGTTATTTTGGTAAATAAAAATACTTGTTTCAATTGTGGACAAAAACTTTGGAATTATATTTCGATCCATTGTTAAGTTTACTTTGACATAAGCCATATGCTCCAAGTTGAAGGTAACATTTTAAACTATATGGTTGTCCAATGTCATCTTCAACAATAATGGATGGTTCAACATAAAAATCTAGTGGGTTTTGACATTGTTCAATATTTACATGCCCTTTGTTTTCACAATCTCCCCAAGCTTAGCCAGTTCTAGATGCCTCTTTGGAAAGTTGAAAAAATATTTGTAAATTAATTATATGACCACCTTAAGGTGATTGATTATAGAAAAAATAAAGATGATGTGGACAACCAACTTTGTCTAATGCACCATGTAATGAACAATAGTCATGAATAGAACAAACTAAGATTGGATTTGGATAGTAACATTTGTGTGGCAATCTTGAAATACACTAACCCCAAAAAACACCAAAAAACATTAATTTATTGGAAATGACATTAGAGGTAAAAATACCTCTATTGATGAAAATTGTTTGCATATATAATCATTGTGATCAAGTTGGCTACATTAGAGCCATCCACTACATGTTCTAAGGATAGCAACATGGGGATCATTGTCTTATTTGGATAATGATCCCCTATTTGGATGGTGTATGCATGAATTGATAACCAAGATTGGCTGTCAATTAAAGTAACCTCATCACAAGATAAAGCAAAAAAATAGTTTTCTCTAATTCAAACTTAATAGCTTACATGACAACGGTATGGAGAGCTTTAACCATACTCCAACATGCATTGTCCCATTGATGTTTTTTTAAGCAATGCTTCACTTTCAACAATGAAAAAAAAACCTCATGTTTTCAAAATTTGTCATAGGTCTACCATGGGCTAGCAAATAAAGAATGACAACAAATTGGACAATTTTTTCTTATTAAATGTCAAATCTTGATTAATTACAAGTTGGAGAATATAAAATATAGAATATAGAATCATGAAGGATTTGGGCAAACAAAACCTCATATTTACATGTGTACATTTCTTATCCTCATAGAACCCCCCAACTTTCCACCCATGGCATAATATAAACAACTTTCCTCCTCCTTGCATGCTTCTACAAAGAATCAAGTTTAGGGATCAAAAGTTTTTTCTTGCCCTCAAATTTGGAATAAACTTTGTACTTGATAAAGGTGATTAACCCATCCCCATTGATCAAGGATTGTATCCATAATAATCACACTATCCAAACATTTTGGAACTTTTGACTTAGCTCATATTTCCGCTTTTGCACAATGGACTTTGGGAGTTCAAGGTGTCGTTCCAAATCCACAACAATTGTAACAATAACATTGCTTTATGAAACAATGCTAAGATCAACAATACTAGAATGTTCAATGTGCATGAGAAAATTCAAGGAAAACAAAGTCAAAAAAAAAAAAGTTTAGGGGGAAAAGCAAGAAATTGAGAACCAAAAAAAATGTTATAGTTGAAGTTCAATGGATGTTTCAATGGAACAAAAAACTTGGAATAATTCAACAATTGAGAGCTCAATGAACTTAAAAAACAAGCCTACATATTGAACAACCAAAAGAAAAACATGAAAAAATGTAAAGCCCTTGAATTGAAAAAGAACCATGGTAATTCACCATTTCATAGAAGTTTGATTTGAAGAAGGTTGAGCTCCAAGGGGAAAGTTGACAATGAAGATGAATAGTTCAAAAAATTGCATTTCGAGTTTCCATTGATCTTTGAGCCCCCTATCATTTTGTAAAATCCTACCTTTGCACATATCATTGGATTCTATAGTGTTATCTTTTGAAGCTTGAACCTCCAATGTGGACACTCATGATTCACATAGTTGTTGAAAACGTAAGATCAAGAAAAGAAGAGGATACAAAATCTTAAGCATTTATTGTTATTCTTCACATCATGTCTTAATACAAGAAAGTTTTTTATGTAGGTTTAGGTGAACCATGACACCTTTTGAGGTGTGACTAATCAATTTCACTAATCAACTTTATTATAAATTATTGCATTGTTTAATATTCCCTTCGTTTAATGAAAACTAAAATTGAAAGAAAAAACTATTTTTTTACCCCGCCCCCCTTTTTAGTTGAAGGTTGTGAAGCTAAACATGTGGTGGCAATAACAATGTTTAAGCTTGGGGAGAACCTTGGTCAAGATGTATACAAGCATGGACTCCATAGAAATATAAACCAAAGAGAATAATTTAGCCTCAATTTGTTCATGCAAATAATGATATCAAATTTCAATGTGTTTGGAGAAATCATGAAATTTTGAATATTTGGACAAGGCAATACAAGACTTATTATCACATGATATCATCATAAGGAGGGGCTATGAATAACCAAGGTTGTTAAGAAATTGATGTAACCAAGTTGATTCTTCAACAATTGTAGCAACAACAATATATTCAACTTTGGTGGAAGATAAATTCACTAATTGTTATTTTTGAGGCTTCTAAGAAATGAATCCCCCTCCAAAAGTAAAAATTATCCATAAGTGAACTTTCAAGTTTCCACATCATTTATATCACACCAACTAGTGATGCAACAAGCTAGAAAACATGTTGGTTCACCATATTAAATGTTGTATTTAGAGGTCTTTTGTAAAGAATGAAATATGCATTTGATAATAGATTAGTGATTAATTGGGTAAAAATAAACCATAAATTGGGTTGTGTTGTTGACTACTAATGTCAAATCAAGTGCAAGTGGTTGCATGGATGAAACTATTAACTACATTACCATAGGGAATCAAATCCATATCTCGAACTTCAACGTTAGATGGGGAAAACATTTTAAAAATCAACTTCATTCCAACTGGCATGGGTGTTAAACTTAGCTTACAAATTTTCATTCCAAATTATTAGAGTTTTTCCAAGATGTATTTTGCTTGATTAATATGAATAGTCTTGTATGGCCTATTTCAATGGACTTGAATGCCAAGATAGTAATGAAGTTCCCCACTATTGATCGTGTCAAAAGCTTGAAATAGTTCTTTGTTTGAAGTGTTGAAAAATGGAATATTATTGAAAACTAAAACAAAATCATTGACATAAAGTTCCAAAATGACAAACTTTTGGGTGGAACGTTTAATTTTCACATTGGGATCAACTTTTATTTTAAGAAACCCAATTTGTATATAAAAAATTTCACCATGTAAAAATGTAATTTTTACATCCATTTGATAGATTTCAAGGTTATAAATGGCTATTACTATAATCATAACTAAAAAAGAAGTCATCTTGATGATCGGGAAAAACAAAATCTTCATAGTCGATTATGGGCTTCTAGGTAAAACCATGGACAAGTTGGGCCTTATGCCAAGCAATGGAACCATCCACATTATATTTTTTGTGTAAAATCCATTTATAGGATATTACAATGTGGTTCGGTGGCAAATCAACAAGCTCCAAGTGTTATTGTTAATGAGGGAATCATATTCTTGGTTAGTGATTTTTCACCTTTGGGGAGGTTCCAAATTTTAAAGAGCTTCGAAAATGGAAATAATATCATCTTGGGATGATAAAGAGTGCACAAAAGTATTTGGGAAATGTTAAAGGTTTCTAACCTTTAATGGATTGAGTAGAAATGTGTTGGAAGGTGGATATATGGTAGGGACTTGTGGTAAGTACCTTTTTGGGTAATGAAACTTTTTGTGGTTTGACTTGGTGTATTTGGAATCATACTTTGAGCAAGAGGAACAAGATTTGCTTCTAGTGGTGTAGGTGCAACAAGAGTTATTAGTGGGACAACTTGTGGGGATATGGGTATAGCTTTAAGTAGTCGTGGGGCCACTTGTGGGTCATTCAAATTAATTAATTCCTTTATGTGATCAAGAAAATTACTTGGAACATTAGAGTATGTGGGTTGTTGGTCAAGGAAAATTACTTCCTTTTCAAGTATGACATTTTTGACTAAAAAATGTTATATGTGCATGTTGATCATATAATTTGTAACCTTTAATGATGGCTTGGTTTCTATACCCAATGAAAATGCATTTTTAGATTTATTTTCCCATTTTTTTCAAAATTTAAAAAGAACTTGAACATAACAAGCACATTCAAAGACATGCAAATGGGCCAATGTCAGTTTATGATGTCTCCAAACTTGATAAGGGGTGGTATTTTTGGTAAAAAAAATGTGAATTTGGTTTTGAATATAACATGTTATAGAAATAATTTCTACCCAAAATGAATGGGTTATTGGGCAAATGAAACATACTTTATGTAACTTTGAGAAGGCTTTGGTTTTTTTGCTCAACAATACCATTCTGTTCAAACATGTATGGTATTGTTTAAATTAGTGCAATATCCCTTAAGCAATACAAAATGATTTAAATGCAAGGGAAGAATACTCCCCCCCCATTGTTGATGCATAACACTTCTATAATTTTATGATATTGTTTTTCTAACAAGACTTTATATGCTTGAAACATAGCAAAAGCCTTTGATTTTTTAAGAAATGATAAACATAGGTATATCTTAAATAGTCATCAATGAAAGAAATACAATAATTGGCACCCCCATAGAGAAAAAAATTGCATGGGTCCACAAATGTCAAAATGCACCAAATCAAGAATGGCATGGGATGGGATTTCATTGGAAATGGGTGAAAAAGAATCCTTATGGTGTTTGCCCATATTACAACCCTCACAAAGTGGAAGCTGAATAAAATTTGGTATAATAGGCATAATGGCAAATTTCTAAAAAAAACTTTCATAGAAAAAACATTCAAATGGGCCAACCTATGGTGCCATCGGATAGTTTCATGTGTATTTTTATTTATTCCAATAGTAAAACAAGAAAAATTGTTCTCACTTATATTGGTAGGTGTGGCATCACATCATGTGCCTATTAGGTATAAGGAGTTCATTCAAGAAAATACTGAAAGTGAATTGGTTTCTTAGTGTAAAAATTTTAAGTGAACAAAATGCGTGGTGAAACTCAATGGAACTTCCATTTTGAGTTGAGTAACACATTGAAAGTAGATTCTTTGATAAGTTAGGCACATACAAGACATTTTTAATGTCCATAAGTTTCCAAGAATGGATTTGAATTGAAACAATGTGGTACCAATGGTTATTTGGATACTAGTATCAACCAAAAACATAGATTGTTGATTCTACAACAATTTGCAATTTTTAAAACATGCCCTTTTTGAGGTCATGCCAAAATATTTTCCTTAATCAAAATGCAATGTATCCTTTACATTAATGTTTGATTTAAAATGAGCAAAAAAATTTGAAGGTTGTTAAATGAGGATTTAACCATGTTGGCTTGTGCTTGATGTTTGGGAATTCCATGTGCATGATCTTGAACTTGTTTCTTGCATTCATTGGAAAAATGGCCTTTCTTGTGACAATAATTGTATTTTAAATCAACGGTGTTTTGCATAAATTCACTAGGATTGAAGGGCATACTAGTATTATAGACAATCGAGTCCTTTACATGCATGAACTTCGACAACCTCCCTTCTTCATTCTTAGTTGTTTGACAATGTGACCCTTTAGGGTTTAACTTTTTTTGTGACACTTTGTTCATGTCTAAGTAAGCAAGGTAGTGATTTTAGGGATCGTAGTTTTTCATTTTGGTGAAAATGTCATTTAAAAAATAAAAATCCTTGGAGAGATTGTTGGAATTTTTTTGGGGTTGATGGTTAGAATTAACCCAAAGAATTGGGCTTTTACCATGGCACTAGTGTAGGTGCTGGTTCACCCAAGGTAAAATGTGCTGGTAAATATCGGCTAGAGTGAAACAACAGCCACCAATGCACCAGTTCAGGATGAGGCCGTTTAAGCCGTTTTGGGGATGAACCAAAAACACATCCTCTTGCCTTGCCCAGGGATTTTTCAGCCCCCTTCTCTGCCCCAAAATTTTCCCCTCCTACCTACTCCCCCCCCTCCTACCTACTTCCCTC
>Ga0116231_10008508_pt1 | contig 17968 bp, 17 predicted proteins | sample S1TSphgellanicum_2_FD_89695 | JGI IMG/M metagenome (GOLD analysis project Ga0116231, IMG submission 89695) | Host-associated microbial communities from peat moss isolated from Minnesota, USA - S1T2_Fd - Sphagnum magellanicum MG | ecosystem: Host-associated > Plants > Peat moss > Unclassified...
ATTGGAACTAGTATTCCCTTGTAGGCAAATGCATTCCCCTCCTCGCATAAATGTTGCCAAATTGTTCAATTGGGCTTCATACGATTGTTGGCATTTTGCATTGGAACTAGTATTCCCTTGTAGCCAAATGCACTCCCCTCCTCACATAAATGTTGCAAAATCGTTCAATTTGGGCTTCCTATGATTGTTGCCATTCTGCATTGGAACTAGTATTCCCTTGTAGCCAAATGCAATCCCCTCCTCACATAAATGTTACCAAATTGTTCAATTGGGCTTCCTATGATTGTTGCCATTCTGCAAACATTTGCAAATGATGACTCGTCACCATAGCCACTCTAAACCCAATAAATTCGCCAAAGTGGCTCCACCTCATAAACAAATTTAGCCATGTTTGCTATTTTATGTCTGAGCTGTGTGGCCACATTGGCAACTACTTGGACTTTTAACCAAAAAAAAAAAGCCATTGCTGGGCATTGCCTTGCAACTGCTTGGAGACTGGTGGCCATATTTAATTGGCTCCTATTTAATAATGTTTGCCTTGGATATCCGGATTTACAAACTTCGTTGACCCACCCACCGACGAGTGCCCAATTGAATTGTAGCGGGAGCGAGGGCTCCCATGGGATTCGAACCTGCGCTGTTCTCGCCAAGTACCTAACCAGTGAGCTAGCTATCGCACACCTCTTGCTACTGCTTCTTCTTCTTCTTCTTCGTCTTGGTCGTCTATGGAGCGAGCTCGTTCCTGCAGGGGGGGAGGGATGATGTGCGCGCTGGCTGGTTTTGTTTTTGGCGGGTTTGAAGAAGATGGTCGTTCCCGGGGTGTCGTGTTCGAGTGTATAAGCTGAAGGTATAAAACACACAGCAACTCCATCTCTGATGATTTTGATTTGCATTGAATTGGACCCCCAAAAAATGTGAAAAGTGTTTCGTTTTCTTTGAGACGTATGTGCAGCGAGGGTTTGGCTTCGGGGGCTTGTGAAACAACCGTGAGACGTTTTATTTTATTTTATTTTATTGAAGTGTTTTGTGTTGATTAAATTTTTTTTGTCTTGTTTTCTTCTACAAGAATATCACATTTTTCTAGTTGCCAAAATTAGTGGTACAATTTTCTGTTTTCTTTTGTAATGTTTTTTTTGAAGGAGCAATACTGTTGTTGGAAAATTCTATCTATCTGTCGTCTCTTTCTCTCTCTCACCAGGCACAGTGATTTCATTTTTGTCTTCAGGCAATAATCTGTTGTTGCCGAAAGTGTGCCAACAAGTTGATGTATCAACCTTACAGAGGATGGGAAGTAGTACAAGTCCATTTTTTTTGGAGCAAGCTATATATACATTACCCTTGCAGAGAAAGCCTTGAATTCCTCAGTGGCCATTTTCAGTGTTTGTTTTCTGAACGGAATTGGTGAACAAAATATATGGAGAGCTCGCGAGCTTGTTACAGCTTTATCGGCAATTTGCCTTACTCTTGTTTCTTTTTAGATGAGCCTTTGTCTTGAGAGAGCGTTCGTCTCGGTGACAGCGCTCAATGAACCACTCAGAGTATGTGCGACAGGGACCCTTGAGTGGGCAGCCTGTGGAGCCACCATCAGCAGCTCCTAACTGCTCCTTTCGTGATGTTAGCGATCATATTGCAGTTGAGCGCCAAAACCCTAACCATGCACCAAGAATGCGAGGGGCCATTTCTGGCCCAGGGCATTTTTCACACCCTAATTCTGGCAATTGGAAGCCTCCTCACAACAACTCAAATGTCTTCAACTCAAATGCCTTCCCTGCTGGTATGGAGCTATCATCTTCTGACAGACATCTGCACTATGCATCAAATGGACAAATCTTCCCACCAAAGCGCACCATGTATCTGCCTGACTCAAATAGTCCTGATCAGATGGAGCAGCATTTTGGTATGGTACCAAATGATGGTGGCAATGCAGCTGGAACAGAGTTTGATCACAACTTTCAGGATTTTTCCAGGAAGCCAAATCATGTCAATCCCTCTCCCAACAGACGCTTAGAGAAGCCATTTCTCAGACAAGGACCACAGAAGGCTGGACAGATGTCTCGGCCAGGTATGCACCTTCAATCCATATGCTCTAGAGAAGTTTTAGCATTACCGGACCCCCTGATTATTGTCATCATCTTGTGTCATCTTCTGAAAATGTAGACTTTGTATTCAGCTTTAGTTTCATCAGTCGCACAGAGTGCTGAACTCACTTCTGCACGGGGCTCAGGCATCAGCAATTCTTGCTCTCTTACCCCTCATGGTGGGACACCTCAAGATGAACTGGGGAGGACAGGGGAGAGGCAGGTTGATACAGAGCAGGCAACCAGTGTTTGCAACAAGCTTTGGACAGAGCTGCAGTCTGCCATGGGTGCTCGAGAAAGGTAAGGTATTTCCAGTGTCTTAATAGTACGGTAGACATGCAGTCAGTGGATTCAATGGCCAAATCTGACACACAAAGTTTCTATTCCTTGACAAAATTGTAACTTGCATGCAGTGGATTTACCAGCAGTGGTTCCATGTGAAGTTCAGCTGGGTTCTTTCACTTGACTCAGCTCATTTGTGGTAATATGAGGTGGGTTGTGTTTGTGGTCTACAGGGCAATCAAGGCACAGGAAGCCAGAGTTATGCAAATCAGCAATCAGAAGGCAGCAATCACAGAAGAAAAAAAGGTGGTCGTGGCTATGAGGAATGAGATAATTGCACTAAGGGAGCAAACTAAAGCAGAGCGACTGAAAATGGAAGATGAGGTGAGATTGGTAGAGATGCAACCCATATAAGTATTAAGTGGTGACACAGAGAAATCACACGTCTGACATTTTTGGGGTCATTTGGATAGCTCAGAAGGGGATGTCTGCAGGCACTGGAGCAAAGAAACTAAAGAGAGGGAGAAGGATTTGGATTCCTATGCTGTTTGATTGCCAACTTTGGCCCTTAGAATGTGACAAATATGGTTGTTAGTTGTGGCCAGGCAAATGAAGCAAGGGTGGAAAAGGAGGTTATGGAGCGCTTCAGCACAGATATTGCTGTACAGGTGACTTGAATTCTCTCTTCAAGCTCTCTTTCATTGTTTATCGGCTGGCAGAGGATGTTTGCAATAATTGGTTCTGTCCACAGTAAGATTCAAATGGACTTGCTGCACCATATGTGGCATTTGACTGTTGGAACTGGCAGCTGGCAGAGCTCAGGCAAACCCAGCGACAACTAGAGAAAGACAAGGTAACAAGACTTCACCCATTCCTTCTTTTGCTGTTTAAGTTGAGCTGGTGCAAAAGAATTTATCTTTGCTCTGGATTAGTTCTCCTGTTATTTTGTGTCATGGAGTACCTTGTCTTACTATGCTGTGATGCTCTCCTGTAGGCAGCTCTTGAAGTGCAGAAAGCAGAATTGGAAGAGAGGAAGAAGACACTGGAGGAGTGGGAGCACAAATTATTGGAAAAGGAAAGTTCCCTTGTAGCAATCGAAACAAAAAAGACAGCTAAAAAACTGATGGATTCTGCATCATGTGAGAAATCAAGCCCTCTGTACCAACCTGGTGCAGAAAACTTTGATGCTGAGGATGGCCTGCAGACTCTCAACAACAGGACAAAAGTTTCTCCCATTTTAGTTCATGAGGGTGATGATGGGATCCCAACAACACACCTTTGCAAAGTCATTGCAGATACAGTGGAGGAGACTTTACCAACTTCACAGGTTCATTCTGTTATTGAAAAGCCAAGAAAGGAGGGAGATGGACAAATAAAGATAGCTATGGTAAAAACTGAGGCTATGCAGTCAGATACAGCAACAGGTGGTGGGATACAAATTTGCTGTGAGGGAAGGACAGGTTTGTGTCTGTCTCTGTACATGTGGCTCTCATTTGTCAATCAGTGGGAAAGATAAAATGTTGGTAAATGCATGAGTGCTAGAAGCTCAAGTTTGCCGGTATTCATTGATTAATAAGGAATTGTTGAAGGACTGAGTCCAATGTGTGCACTATTAGTTATAGTGTGCAGTCTTCAATATTTAGGCTGTCTGGTCTAAGAGTTGAGAAGCCTGTTGTCACTTTGAGATTGCACAGTCAAAGTGTAAACATTTTGAAGTTACTCAAGGCTTCTGTTGCCTTAGCTAATGTGGCCTATATCAAGGTCAAAGAGCAATATTGAATATGTGAGGTCTGTGCCAGTGATAGAGGATGGAAATCAGTTTTTTCCTGTCTCCAAAAGCTTATTTACTTCTGGTTCTCCAAGTTTCTTTCTAATGATAAGCAAGGCCATATGAAATCTATTCATTTGGTTGCTTTTTGGTGTAATGTACATAAGGAAAGTGGTTGTCCCAGGCATGGATGGAAATGATGGGGACGGGGAAGAAGATGTCTCAATGTTGAATATGGAGAAATGGAATTTCGAGCACAGATTGCTCACACCAAAAAGAGAGATGCAGCCTCATGATTTAGCCCTAGATGTTTATCTGCCACTGAGGAAGAAGACAACAGCACAAAAACAGGAGTCTGAAAGACTTGGTGGCAGACCATTGTCGTATGACCCAACATTCAAAAGAAGTGAATTGTGAGTAGGTCCTTACCTCTTATCTGGTTTATAATGCTGGAGATTACATAATGCTTATCCTGGACACAGTAAAATTAGGATTTGTCAGGGCAAGGTTTTGCACAAGTTCAGTCCAACACTGTAGCCATCAAGGCAGTTGTGTGTGTAATCAGTACAAGAGGGTTGAATCCCATCTTTTTGTCATGGGTGGACCTTTAATTTTCAGTTTCTTTTATCAGATGATTATATTTCTGATTGTTGAGGTGTGATGAGCTGTTGCAAAACAAATGCAGGTCAATTGAAGCAGCCTTACAAGAAGATGCCCCAGGCCTGCTTGAGGTACCTTGTCTTCTGAAATGAAGCAGTACTCCTTGGACTCTGATGAGTTAATACATGAACTTAACTCATGTCAGTTGTGCTAGACTCCTGACTATAATGTTTGTAGTCTTCATAAGCTATTTCCCTTGACATGGTAAGGGCCCACCCCGGGAAAGGGGCAGTGCTCCACTGCTATGAGTATTTCTCAAGTCACATGAGCTTTGGCTGACTTCTTTCTTTCCTTCAATGTGTCACAGCAACTGAAAGAAAAGGGTTTGCTAGAGGATATGCATGTGTATGGAGATGCCTGGGCCAATGATCCAGAGGAAGTTGAGCTGTCTAACCCAGAATTTGGTGACCTCCAGAGTGTCATAGGCAAGGTAAGGCACTGTCTTGATAATATGCATGTTGACCAGATGGTTTGCAGCTAAGCTTGGTCCATAAATTATTGTTGGAGTTGCATAATAAATCTAGTGACTTAAGGAGATCAGAGGTTTCTTAGCTTGATATATTTGTCAAAGGCCAACTGGCCAGGTTCAATTGTGACCAACTTCATTTTTACTTTTGTTGGATTGGGTGGTGAATACATGCTTGTTTCTCAATAAGTTAGTTGAGGACATCTACAGGACTGAGAGAGTTCAATGTGAATATTATTTACTCCCAGTAAGTGGTTGGCTGTGTTAGTCCTGTCTAAATAGCTACAGTGAATGTTTGGAGTGCAAGCAATGTGGTTTTGCTGTTGGTCTAGACTTCTGCAACAGCTTTTCACATTAGTGCATGCATTGTAGCATTAATCTATTTGGATTTCTCTTGCTGTGGGCTCCATTCCAGGGATGAGACTTGCAGCATCAGTGTTGCCAGTCCCTTGGGTCCCTTGGTTGCCAGAACCAGAGGATTTATTAATCGACTGATGTTTTGTGCATAGCTTTGGGGATCAACCAATGGAGTAGGGAAGGATCTTGCAGTTCCGAAGGGGCAAGGCAACACCTCCATGCCACGCTACTGCCTAGCATGTCTGGTCACATTAATTGAGCAGGTAACTTCCACAATTCATTTTCTTCATTGTTGTATCAATGGTAGTTTGTCCAGGTCCATGGTTAGAAGCATACAATAGATGGCAATTTTTTCGACCCATGGATGAAGAATGCAGAGGGACTTAACATAGATTCTTACATCATATCTGATAAGGATGCAACAGACAAAATCATTGCGACGGCGGAAGTGGCCAGTGGAGTGGGGATGGTGTCGCCGCCTGCGGGCATTTCTTTTCGTGTTTGAGAAACATAACAGGTTTGACCTTAATAGCCTGTTCCTGTGAATTATAGTGAGGAGCAGACATGTCAAAGTCTGTCAGTGAACAAAAGAGAGATCAAACATGATGTGCTAATTGTGTGTCTGCTACTATTAGCAAATCTGTAACATGTGTGGTACATTGTTGTGGGTTTGAAAATTTTCCACTCCAATGTAGAATTGTGCTGGAGCGTCCTGAGTATGGATTTGCGACATATTTTTTTGAGCTGGTACAGTCACTGCCTGTAAGGTGGCAAGTGAAGCGCCTGGTAACTGTTATGAGTGTGGCTAGTACTGGCCGGGCAGCCCTCCTAGAAAACAGACAGCTGGAGGTTAGTATGACGTAACCTGGAATCCAAAATGGAATTGCTTTTGCAGATTGTTGGTGCTTGATTAGCAGAGTTTTTGTCAAGTAATCACATGAATTTTCATGATGGGGAATCAGCACTGGTGGAATTATCTTCAATGAATGCTTTCACCATCAAGACTCCTGTTTGAAAAGCAAACATGAAGTTTTGATGCTTCAGTTTCAGAAGATCAGTACCTTTCTGAGATGCAGATAAATCATATGCAATATTGCATGGGACCAGACTGATAAAGCTCTCTCTTAGGTTTTGCATGACAAAACTGAGAGATGTTTGGTCTCAAGAAATATCATAGGCTTGCAGAAGTTGAGTTGGTTCGTTCACCTATGTAGTTTTGGACTAGTACCTTTGCCTACCACTTTCAGGTCTATACTAGAGGAGTGGTTTTACATGGTCAGCAACTGCTGCCATGAGGTTAGCAGCAGATCTGTACTGTTAGGATGATGCTTTAATTTGTATTGGGTGGTGGTTGTAACTAATAGGTGGGACGAGATCTCTCAACAGAAGAGGCAGCAGTTCTAGAAGACTATGGTTGGAATCCTACCAGTGGATTGGGCTCTTTACTCAATTTTTGCCACCGTGTGGTGCATGATCACAGCAGGGGGGACACCACCGAGCTTGCAACAGAATGGAAAATAAAAATTGGGAAGCTTCTCATGGATGGCTATGACCATGGTAGCATTGTAAAAACTTTACCCCGCAAGCTTCAACAAACTGTTCCTGATGATTTAGGCATGATTGAATGCTCTGTTGTAAAAGAAGAGATAGGCTTGTAATGCCTGTCAGCTTGAAGCTGAAAGCTCTGGTAAAGAATAGACTGTCAGATGGTGACCACTCAGCATTATAATTTTGGAGCCAGAAATTGCAATACTTAACAGTTGTCTGGCCTTTCATGCTCATGGTTATGACATCATCACCATAGGCAGGTTTTGCTCTGTAGATGTGTGTCTTGCCCAGTGCTTGAAAAATAACATATTTGCTTGGGCACTTTGTACATAGTTTTTGGGTGCTAGATGACATTGTCCTTTTGCTTCTTGAACTGTAACAGAACCTCAGGATGCAATGTTTGTAACACTGGTGTGCATGCACCACAATATGCAAGTGGGAAGTTGGAGAAAATAGTTTGACTGATTGTTGTGAATTTTGGTAGTGAATACAAAGCTTGAGAGATTTCACAAATATCCTTAGTACAGTACACATACATTAAAGTAAAAGTGGACATTTATTTCATAGGAACTCAAGATGCCATGAACAAATGCAGTAGCAAATTATATACTATTAGAATTATTTCTTCCCTTTCTGAGGTGGAGCATCCTCAGATGCAATGTATGAGTTAAAGCTAAAGCTTACCTACTGCATGATGATGTGTACCATCTGGGCCAAATCAAAATAACGTTGAAATTCATTTCATGAAAAAAGGTTTTCAACATGACATGACATAAGTTTCAACATGCTTGAATTCAGCAAGCTGACTTCAAGCATAGAGTTGAAATTGCTATTTGGGCATACAGAGAGACTTCCAGGGAAAAGAGATTAAAAAAAATAAAATCTGTCAGTCCAGGAATATGGTGAGAATTACTGACCACCTTTCTCACTCTCACAAACATAAGAGCAATAGCAGGAATATGCACAACTCCTTGGCACGAAGTTCAACAATAGAACTGTTAATCTGTAGGTCATCATGTTGGAATGCCGTGAATGCACTTACCAGGAATACATTAGATGAAACTTAGCTCTCTACAAACAAAAAACCTGAATTTTGCAGAAATAAAAGATTAGGACTGATGCATCACATTGACAGCCAAGGTCTGAAAATCCAATAACAGATGTAAGCAAGTTTCTCTACTTGCAAATCATCCAACAAAGCCATGTTGACAAAGATGATGATTGCAAAGCAGCAAATGAGGATGAAGATGACTCTTGAACTGAAGACACTGAGTATGAACGTGCGCAAAGAGGATGATCTTCTTGTTTGAAGATGTGATCTTCTACAAGACACAGACAAAGACGAAAGAGCTCCTTGTTGTAAGGCTGATATGAGAACTCAGTGGTTACATGCATGAGCCATGGAAATGATCGTGGGAATTACTCAGCTTGTAATCAACTTCCAATTCCAAAACTTTCTAGTCTTCCATAACACGGGACTCTTACTGGTGAATACCATGGAACACTTCACAATCACAACTGCAAAACTGAATAAAGGATAAGAGCATGAACTGATTTTGTAAAACTCGTTGTGAAAATCATGTCAGATCCTTTTGTACAAAAGAGCCAGCAGCATACTCTGTTTCTCAACCAGCACACCCTGACACTGCATGGAAGGCAGATAGACTCAGTCACCAGTCTTTTGAGATGAAGCTGTTCCAGCGATGGGTGAGTCTGCAAAATACTCTTGTTGGTGTATGTTGACCCCATACTGCAGCAGTCAAAACCCCAAAACCAGTAAATATTGCTGTGACAAATCTAGAAAAAAGGTAACCATGGGACAGGGCCGGTGTGCAGACAGGTGACACAGAGTTACTTGAAAGAAACTTCTTGGAACAGGGCAACAGAGAAGACCTGATATATAACATCCCCCATGTGCTGTATCTTTCTGGAACAAAAGTGTCCACAGTTTCACAGAAGTTTTGTGTAAAAAATGACAATTCCCCCAGTACTACATTAATGTTTTGCACCATCAAGAAGGTGAAAGGGGCTCAAGTAATCCAACCTCTCGTAAAGCAGCTGCCAGATCTTCTGGTGTTAATACAAGACGTTTGTCCTGCATTCTCCATCCCATTCACAGTCATATACATTTCCAGCAAATTACCCAACACAAATGCTCCAATCTTCAACCTAACAAGTTACTGGGTCATTAGCAACCAACATACCAAATTGACTCAGTTCAGCTTCCAGGCCATAAAAACTCTGTACAAAACTCAGAGATAATACAACAACAAACCAACCTTTGATGCACACCATCCCATATTCAAAGGATATTCTTTTATTTCTGCATTAAGTTAAATGACAAAACTATTCTTTGCAGAAGGCAGAGTTGTTGAATTGTGAAAGGGTTTGAATAAGCACATTGATCCCACCTTTCCTTGCTGATGGCCTTTCTTGTCCTTTACAGCTGCAGCTTGCCTAATTTTGCAATACCTTTTCCACCCACCACCCACTTAAATACATTTGTATAAATTAAGAACTTCTGAATACTTATAATCAAAGTCTGTCTGAATAGAAATTGTGAGATGACCTCATAGTAAGGTTAGAGAAATTTCTAACCAAATTTTAAGAGAATATCACAGCAAACTGGAGGAAAAAGAAAAACCCCTGATGAGAAATTAATGAAGGAAACCACAAATAAAAAGTGGTATGAACCATAGAAACAGCCTCTTGCAGGTCCAGTGACCATAAATAGCAACATCTGTGGTAGTGACTAGTTACTGCAACATTCCCACTGATGGCATATTCCATCAAGTAGCCACACCTTCAACTTTGGAAGGTCCAGTTGCTTTCCATTGGCATGGAATTCCAAAGCTGAAGGTGCAGCCTCTCAATGGAAAGATGCTCTGACTTCATCAACTCTCAACTCCCAGCAGTTGATATAGGTCAATGTCTGACATTGACCAACATATGAGTTTCTACATTCTTCAGGTAACAGGAACATGCAGCCATGATGAGGGCTAGCTCAATAAATAATGAGACTATAAAGGCAACAAGAAAGAAAGAAGCAAACTAGGAAAGAGAAAGCAGAGAAACCACACTCAGATTTGTGAAACTATGACAAATGGGGGCAAACTGTCTGGAGGAGCTCAGTCACTTTGAAATTACTGTGGGAGAATTAAACCTGGCATAAACCTAGGTTTGATGTGGATTTTTATGGAACTTCCAGGCCACACAAAGAAAAGGAAGACAAGGCATGCACACATATCTATTTGATTGAACAGAAAGCCCCCAAATAACAGTTTGAAGGCATGTGTTTCTGTCAGTTCCAGCAAAACCAAAACTAATACAACAAGAATGAATGTGGTCATAGGCCTATGAGTGTCACTCACAAAGGCTCTTCAACATCAGGTTGATGAGATCTACTTCTCACACTGTCATATATCTCTGAACAAATCACAACCATTGTCAAGGATCCAGAAACTTACTGCAAAGCATCACTAGCAATTTCCCCAATGAACTTCTGGGCAGCTATGGACACAAGCCTTGTTCTGCACATTGACAATTATGGATATAAGCAATTGGTGCAATATTTCACTTTCAATGGAAAAAATGAATTCCAATGAACTTGGGAAGGAACTAAGGCAATAATAGAGAAAGAGAGTGAAAGACACTAGGCTGAAGCATCCATCTCCCTGAACTAAAGACAGTATAGCTAGGATAAGGATAGGGTAAGGATGTTTACACACGGATGTCAGGACACTGGAATCCACTTCTGCTCAAGTAATGCTCAGCAAGCTCATCTGGAATCTGCCAATGATGCATATCCACAATGGCTCAGAAACCCTGAAACCCTGAAGCCATCACCACAGTACTAGTCCCTCAGCTCTTTCTCTCTGTGAGATGTTCAAGCAAGGAGAGACTCAAGATCCTTTACTTGAGAAGCGACTCAAGCCTCCTTTACCTTGGCTAACAATGTCCACCGGAATTACACTAGCACCAGATCTTTTATGATTTCATGACAACCGGCTCAAGAAAAAACCAGACAATTTCATCCTCACCAGAAATTGCAATGCACAGGCTAACATGGCTAGTCTTCAAGGAGATTTGTAGCATCCTCCTCACAGAGAAAAAAACAGTCGAAGTGGAATCTTCTCACCTAATCTATCTCAGTATTTGATTTCAAGCATTTCAAACACACAGCTAAACTGCGTCTTGCCAGTAAAAAGCAACATTGCTTGCAGTCGACATGAGACGATTACAAAACCCCGAAAAAACCTTGACAAATCCAAACCAAAATTGAGCAAAGACGGAAATACAAGTCACGAACAACTGGGTTTACCATGGCTGTATGGTCCAGAAAACGAAGAGAGGAAGGCGAGGACGGAGAAAAGTTGGTTGCCAAGCTCGAACCCAGAAGAACAATAAAACGCTCCAATCCAAAAAGAAGAAGAAGAAGAAGCAAAGAAGAAGGAAACAAAAGTCGCTTACCGTAGGAGTGTAGTCGAGAAGGGAGGAGAGAAAGTCGATCAGGGCACCGTCATTGTGCACCTGTTGTAGCTGCTCCCCTGTTACAGGTACCTGCTGCTGCTGCTCCGCCATCCCTCTTCCTGCCCCCTCCTCTGTTCTCGCGCCATCGGCGAACGCCGCGACAATTCCCCTTCCTCAATCTTCACGAGAGAGACGATCCCCGCAGATGAACCTCATCCTCAAAACGTAACCCATCTGATAACTAAGTGGGAATCCAACACCTGTAACGATGAACGTGGCGGAACGTCATCGGGAAGTTATCGATGAGAATCCGTCTTGGGGTATGCTCCTCCCGTGGGCGGCTGACTTCACGAGAACAAGGCAAGTGGACAAAAGCCTACCTCAAAGGGAGTAGGCTACCACCTATTATGCAATCTCGATCTTTGGATAGAAACTCTGGTCCGCAGTTTAGATATGCAACATTCTGGTTTTGTTAAAACTGACAGAATTTTCACTTGACTCTCAAAGTGTTGATGTTGTGGGTTTTTCTTTGCAATCTCAAGCTCGATCTTTGGAGAGAACCTCTGGATAGTTTAGATATGGAACATTCTGGTTTTGTTGGAACTGACAGAATTTCTATACGACCCTCAAAGTGTTGATGTTGTGGGTTTTTCTTTGCAATCTCAAGCTCGATCTTTGGACAGAACTTCTGGACAGTTTAGATATGCAGCATTCTGGTTTTGTGGGAACTGACAGAATTTCCCTATGACCCTCAAAGTGTTGATGTTGTGGGTTTTTCTTTGCAATCTCAAGCTCGATCTTTGGACAGAACCTCTGGACAGTTTAGATATGGAACATGAAGGTTTTGTTGGAACTGACAGAATTTCTACATGACCCTCAAAGTGTTGATGTTGTGGGTTTTTCTTTGCAATCTCAAGCTCGATCTTTGGACAGAACTTCTGGACAGTTTAGGTATGGAACATTCTGGTTTTGATGGAGCTGACAGAATTTCTCTATGACCCTCAAAGTGTTGATGTTGTGGGTTTTTCTTTGCAATCTCAAGCTCGATCTTTGGAGAGAACCTTTGGACAGTTTAGATATGCAACATTCTGGTTTTGTTGGAACTGACAGAATTTCTATACGACCCTCAAAGTGTTGATGTTGTGGGTTTTTCTTTGCAATCTCAAGCTCGATCTTTGGAGAGAACTTCTGGACAGTTTAGATATGCAACATTCTGGTTTTGTGGGAACTGACAGAATTTCCCTATGACCCTCAAAAGTGTTGATGTTGTGGGTTTTTCTTTGCAATCTCATACCTGGTGTTACACATTGCACTCTTCATAGTCCACAAATGGAGACCAGAAAGGGAGAAGAACCCTTTTTGTTCTGTTTATGGATGAAGTGATTTCAAGTAGTAGATTGTTCCCAGAGACACAATGGAAACTCAAATATTCTTTTTTTGCCTTAAGATACTTTGCATGCTTTGCTTAATAAGGCATTGGCAAGGGTGATGTAAATGGCAAGGCCACAGTTTGACACACCCATTGTTGCTTATCTCATGATTATTTTGGCATAGACAAAGATAATTGTTGTCCATATCAACCATATTCAAGTTTGCTATGACCTTAACTTCTTCAATGCAAAGGGTGAGAAAATGTTCATAATAATGACCTTTGAATAATGCTTTCTTGTCTTGGAAGTGGTCTTGGAATTGTTGTTGTTTGTGAATTATAGGATTATATATCATCAATGTGCAAACTATACTTGTTATATTGTCCAAGTGTTTTAGGATTAAGCAATTGCTTATGAATTGGGTATCGTTTCAATCTTTAACATCATCATGGAGGTCATCGAATTCCCCAATTTGTAATTATAGATTAAAATTGTGCATTTGTTTTTGGAACATGCGTATGTGAAGATGAAGTGGTGTGAAGTTTTTTTTTGTGTGAAAAGATTGGCAATGGTTCAACATTTGTCTTTAGTGTCGTCTAATTGTGTTCATGCAAAGTTTTGGTTCTCATTTGTCTTCTCCCTTTTTGTTTGTTATATTCTATTTTTTTCCCTATGGTCTATCCTCTCTTTTGATTTTTGTTTTCTTTCCATTTGTGTTTTCCTTTATGTTTTCCCTTTTGTGGTGTTAGATGCTAGCTAGTATCATGGCTGAACCTTCTTGCTTTTGCACTTGCAATAGAAAGTCAATACCCAAGGTTGTGATTACAATAGTTAGCGGAGACCCACTAAAGGGAGTTGATGAACTTAGAGAGTAAGTTGTGATAGATTTGTTTAATGTACAAGCTATTATTGATGGTTTTTAAACTAGTGTGTTAGGAATGTTAATTCAATTGTGTAGATTAGTTTTAATTGTGTTAAGGTTAAATTGGGTTAACATAATTAATTGTGTTTTAGTTTGGAATCACTTCATGTTTGAATGAAGTTTAAGTTATTTAATGTTTGGAGCATGATCCTACATTGTGAGTTTTTAAATCACTTTTGATGATTTGAGATTTTAAAACACATGATTTTTTATTTTTATGTTTTACAATTCTTTTGTGTTTTATACAAGTGTTTTTGCACATGGTTTTGTTTTGAGCTTGGATTTTGACTTGTTTGTAGGTGCATCATATTTTGATTTGGAATTATGTATCATTAAAGTGGTCTCTGTCATTTGTGATGTGTATGTAGATAGTGATAATTGTAAATGTCGACATGGTAGCACATGACAAGTTTATAAATGTTTTTCATTAATCTTATTTTTTTTGTTCAAGTTTTTTTTTTTTTGATTTTTGTGCCCTTTCTTGGTTTACTTAATTACAAATATGAATTTTTATCAACAATCATGAAAATCCTTGATTTGATTGTCACATCAATGTAATGAATTACAAAAGACTTACTTATGCACCAGCTTGTGTATATTCAAATTTGCCAAAAACATCAACCTCTTTAAAAGACTAAATAATGACCATGGATCCATGTTGTCTCAATAAGATGTTTTATCTCAAAACACCCAATTTGTTGTTTTGTTTTGTTTTGCAAGTTGAATTCATGAATGAAAACACAAGGTTCATGACAACCACAAATTGGCTATTACTGATCTCAAAAATTATATGTAGCAAAAACTTAGACATTGGAAAGGGGATTTGGTATTACAAACAACATGAATCAAGAGGAGGTGGTAGATGCCGCTCAAGTAAACAATGTTTACATCATTTGGAATGTTATCAACCAAACTTGTTACAAAAGTGATAATGAATCAAGATGAATTAATTAGGTTTGTCAATGCTTTCAATATCTTGCAGTTTGGTAGTTCATGGAAGTATGCAAATGATCATTTAAGTTTATGCATTCGTATTCAAGAGACTACACAAATTTGAAGGAAGTGAATTTATACTGACTACCTTATTTAAGCCATGATGTCTACAAATCTTTAGATTCATGGATTTCCACTCTAGATAGGCATTTTAACATTGAATTGTTCCCTCACTTACTTGTTCAGCTATCTTCCAATATCAATATAATTTTTCTATGTTGAACAAGGAAAAGGTTTGTGACGTAGAAGGCACAATGTCTGCAAGTGAAGCCACAAGTTGAAGTGTGAAACATTAAGTATAAAAAAAGGTCTATTAGTAGATCCTTCTCTTATGTAAAACGTCACCACGATAGTGGCACTACAAAGGGGCAACATTGTAATGACATGGACAATGAAAAGGGATAGGTTAGTGGAAAGTTATTTTGATAGGTTGAAAAATACCTTTTGAATTGTGTAAATTATTGTTATTGTGACATTGCTACAACATCAACAAACAAGATTTCTTCAACCCAAGGAGGGACTAAAATATACAAAGGAAAAAATGTGGCGATGCTTAATGAGCCTATGCATTAGAGATTGTTCCATTTGGGCCTGCAATAAATTACTTCTGATTGGCCATTTGATGTACAAGGATATTGAGTTTGTTGATTTGAACTTGCACCAAACTACCTCAGTCCTCGTGCTTTATCTGCAGGGAATCTCCAAAGATGAAGATGCGGTTGAAGATAATGAGTGACCTTGCATGGGTCTTTGTTTTCTCACAGTGAAGCTGCTTGTTGCCATGTGTCTTCCAGTTACCATCATGCTGCAGGATTGATCACTGGTGGAAGGCACCTTTGACCGGTGACATTGGAGAAATACCCTGCTAGATGTAGCATGCTCTTACCTACAGAGGAAGAAGTGTTATCACCCTTGCAGCAACCTGGGCTTCAATCAGCACTGGTTGAGGGATCAGAATTCCAAGCCATACAGGATTGCAATGTCATCTTTCAGGACCACATTGAAGTGTGAAGTGACAATTGTCAATGGAACATACGTATATATGTTTAAATCTTTGAAGTCAGTTTTCAACAGATTTGAATGACTTCAGTACAATTATTATGAGCTATCTGCAAACTACAAATCTGTATACTGAAAGGTTTGGATTATAAGCTGGATATGATGTTGCAGCAACTTGGAAACTGCACTTGTTTTAACTCATGGAAATGCCAGGATGATTCCAGTATATTCTTGGAAGTTTCGACTGACAACATTAATTTCTATTCTCCTTCCAAATTCCATCTTCATAGCAGAAATCTAGTACAGAGCATGGATGTATCAGGAAGAGATGGATTAGAAAAGTGAAACTCAACATCAATCCCCAGTTGGGGTTCATTTGCAACTGAGTTATTACAGGCTTCCAATGGGTGACATGACAGTGGCTGTTGGTTCACCATAGCCTTGCCATTGTAGATGCAATTTTTTAGACAATGGCACAAGTGTTTTCATCATCTACATTTGTTGAATTTCCTAACACGATTATTTCTTCTTGTTTTACATGCACAAAGCCATTTCCAGGGTGTAGGTATTTGGTGCAGTTTTCTTGTTCACAATGCCTTATGTTCTTCATGGACAAGCATGTGAAACACATTCTCTAAACATTCAGAAAAAGGGAAAAGGAACATAAAAACTTTTATGTATATGAGGTCAAAATTCCATTGGCATAAGCAACTGTCTCTTGTATATATGGCAGAACAGAGGGCATGGCTTGTTTTTGATTACAGAGGAAGAATTTCTAGTAAAAAGTGTAGTGGAGATATTTGCTTATTTGCACAAAAGGGGCAATGAATGATTCACAGAGATGTTTTAGTTGTAGAAACGTCTAAAGTAGTGCAACTCATGGAAGCAACTATTCTATATGCAGTTAAATAGTATGTGCAATAACTTAAATGAGAGGCACGTAACGCACGCCAATCTCTATTTTCTTCTTAATCGTGCCATCCAACAACTTGTCCACGATCACAAGATCCTGAAAGTTTCCCAACACTTTGATTTGTTAGATAGGAGGACATAGTGAATGGATATCCTTGTTCATACATGGTTTGAGAAAACCACCAACTGTGTTATGATTTTCTCAACCAAGCAAAGGCGGAACAGGAAGATGTTGCAAACTATTACTTTTTAGAAGTTTATATGGGATACCTACTATGCTGCACCAAGATTTTCAAGGAATAATTTCACATGCAAAATGTAACTGCATGGTTCGGTACTAGTAATTTTCAGAGACTAACTGCACTTGAAAAGTTCTCAGCATCATCCTTAACCAATTTTGAGCTATGCCACATTTGGCAATGTCCTCAGAATTTCCATGTTTCAGGATTGAAAGGCTTCCTGCCCAATGGCGAGTCTGCCTAATTGTGAGCTCCAGTTCAGAAGTATATCTCTCCATCCACAGGCTACTTCGTCATACATTTAGCATCTGGTATGTTTAGAGATGTGTGTTCTATGTCATAGATTTGGCAAATTGTGTGCAAAATTGTTTAAAGAAACAGACAATGAAGATGCTTACTTGGGCCATTGTGCCAACAGGTATGACCATGCGGCCACCAGGCTTCAGCTGCTCCACAAGAGCTGCTGGCAATACTGATTCCCAAACCATATGCCCAAACACCGCATTCCAAAGACAGAACGTCAATACATACAATATCAGGCATTGATATTTACTACAGGAAAAAATAAATTTCTGTAGGATTTATGACAATTACACAAGCTGGAATGTGATTGCAATAAGGGGTTTGAGGAACTTCTGACCTGCAGCAGCAGCTCCCACATGTATTGCATTGTAGGGTGCTCCTTCCTCATATCCCAACTTGCCATCAGCCACTACAAAAACCACACATCCAGTAAAGTTCACTTTGAACTATGAAAAATATGGTTCAAACAGGAAGGGTGCAGAACTTTGAACTATGAAAAATATGGTTCAAACAGGAAGGGTGCAGAACTTTGAACTATGAAAAATATGGTTCAAACAGGAAGGGTGCAGAACTTTGAACTATGAAAAATATGGTTCAAACA
>Ga0116231_10008509_pt1 | contig 17967 bp, 9 predicted proteins | sample S1TSphgellanicum_2_FD_89695 | JGI IMG/M metagenome (GOLD analysis project Ga0116231, IMG submission 89695) | Host-associated microbial communities from peat moss isolated from Minnesota, USA - S1T2_Fd - Sphagnum magellanicum MG | ecosystem: Host-associated > Plants > Peat moss > Unclassified...
ATTCCGCCTCTTGGTTTTCACGCACGACGCGGCAAGAGGCACAAACGATTTTTTGTGGGGGATTTTTAGTTTGCAGAATCCGACTGTCCGGGCCGGTTTCCGGTCTCGGAATCCGACTGTCCGAGCTGGTTCCGCCAGTCAATTAAAACGTGAAACCGTCGTCAGACGCACAGACAGACACCACTGTTGTAATTATATATAAGATGTGTAAATAGAAACTAATTCAATTTGGTGATGACATTTGTGCATGGGGCTATGTTATAATTTTCTTACTTTGACACTCTAAGTCATTTGTGTTACATAAAAAAAATGGGAAACCTAAACTATTTTTTACATTAAATTGAGACAACCAATATTAGATAATTTTATGGTAGAACTAGTTAATGAAACATTAAATGAGTTGGAAGAGTTATACATCATGCTCTAACAGTAGAAAATTATAAGATGCATCATGACATATAGAGAAGATGATAAATATTTTCATGAAGGTCTATAAAGATATATAAAGATTTATTAAAGTTACTTGATTTTTCTCAAGCTCAATACTCTAATCTATTGTTAAAACTCTCAAACTTTATCTTTCCTAATTGCTTTATGAATATTTTAGCTACAAGCTTATCTTATCAATATTGTATACATGTTTTATTTCTAACTTCTCCTAAAAATAACTTTTCCCCAATTTAATGATATCACACCTTTGTATATTTAATTTGGATGTGGAATATAAGGTTGTTAATAATTATTATGAAACTCAATTTATCATCTGGAATTTTCATTTTGTGATTTGTGATCATACCCATCTCCAAGAAGATGATGGAGCTATGTATTTGCCTTTGTTTTGTCAATCTTAACACATGATTTTATTTTTCTTCTTTGAATGGTAATGTTATTTTTGGTTGCCTCTCTAAACTTTAGGAGATAAGTCCATCACCTAATTGAACACATGTAGCCTATACTTTCAACAACCTTTTTTCATCATCTTCTAGGGCCATTTTCACCTAACATTTGAACCATAATTGATCTTTAATGAACAATTTCATCCCTTATCTAAACAATTATAAAATTAATAATAATAAAATTTTTGCCCTTTTTGTACAAAATCCCATAATCTTCCATTACCTTTTAGGTATTTTAAATTTGTTTGGCAACTTGTAGGCGTGGAATTCTAAAAATAACCATATGCCTAATCACCATTAAGGCTTGACAAATGTTATATATCATGCCTAATGTTGCATAAATACAAAAAAAATTGAACAATTTTTCTAAAAATTGTAAGGTTATTTAGTTTCACATCCTTTTCTTTTTCATCATGAATTCTTCAGGTAATGGTGAAGTTGTTGCATTGTTGTTGGTCATGCAAAATTTAATCATAAATTCATGCCCATGTTATTGTTGTGTCATGAAGATTCCACCATCAACTTTTTAAATTACTATAACTAAAAAATATCCCATGTATTTAGATCAATCATAGTAGTTATTTTTAAATTAAAATTTAACCCAAGTATTATTTTCCTTATGGGCGTTTAGTATATATAAGATTGCGCTAACTATTTATTTTCAATGAAATAGCTAGTATAAATTGTAGTTAGTATTATTTCATTTCAAATGTGCTATTGAAGGTGTGAATCTTTTTTCATACCATGCCCTAGGAGCTTGACCTTACCATATAGGGCTTTAATGAATCAACAAATTGTATATTTATGTTCTTTTTTTACAAAACTTTGAGATTGTGTCATGTAAGTTATAAATATTCCAAATTTCCACTCAAGTATGTCATGTTAGCATTTAAAAGAAACATGTCCTATCATTATGTGTGGCTACAACCACAATTGACTTAATGGTGTTCCATTTAACAATCAATGAAAATGTCATTGTAAAATCTTTGTTTTTTTCTATTTAAAACCCTTGCAAGAAAACACACCTTCAATTTTTAAAATTTTCCATCAAGGTTAGGTTTCATGAGTTGTATAACCATTTAATGATTATCGGGTTTATTTTCTTTCAATATATGTCCTAAAGTACCAAAATGTTGGTCTTCCAAATGGATCCCATTTTTTGTTTCCATGACATAATTTTTTTGACACATGTTTGGATCCCCCTTGATTTGTGTAAACCTTAATGATATAAATATAAAAGTTTAATTTATTAACATTTGTTTGTGACTTGAAAATTTTGAAAATAGCAAAATTATCACTTGATTATCCATAAAGCCTCTTCATCACCTTTGATTATGGATTTAAAATGTTAACAAGTATCTTCATGTTGTTGTCTCCCTACTAAAAACATTAAAACTAATTTGATTGCCTATTCTAAACATTGATTGAACAAAATATTTAAAAACCTCCTATGCAATGGATTAAGAACTATCTCAATGAGATCCTTGTCATGCATTTTAACTCCCATCGCTAGGAATTGAGCTAAAATAGTTTTGAACACTCTTGTGTAATCTTCAACATTAATGTTTTATGAGAAAAATAGTTGTTGCATAAATGATTCCAAAGGTAGAGTCTTTGGGTGACATCTTTGATCTCCTATTGCATCTACAAGCAAGTTCATGGTAGCATGTGATCCTTGAATTCACAAATGTCAAAAAGTATTCCAACTTTGATTCAAGCAACTAAAATGACATTTTTTCTACCTTCTTGACATCTTAGTTGATGTACTTTTGTTGGTAAAGTTCATATGTGGTAACTAGATGAAATTAAATTGTGCCTTCATCATTGTTGTTAGTGATCCAAAGTGTTTCATTTATGATAGAACTTGTTTGATTTTGTTGACCTTGTTATATTACGAGATGTGACAAATTGGTAGTCATTAGTCTTAAGGGTGCAACAATGTTTCACACCTTCTCTCAAAACAATTGATTTCAAATATTGATCTTCTAGTTGTGTAATTTGTAAACCTAGCCAAATTGGTTGAAATAGGAAATGTTTCATCTAAGTTGTGCACAATTGTAACTAATGTGGCCAACCTATGATTAACTTGGATTTGCATTATTCAAGTTGAACACATGGTTTTTTTTGTAAATGACAAAAAAAATTACTCACTTTTGTTGGAACTAAACTATATCTAGAAATGTAAATGGAGTTGAGCGCACATTTAAAGTCATGAGATTACAAGGCAACACACTATCATTCCATGTTGACTTTCAAAAAAGTTGATTGCTTATAAATTGATGATAAATAAAGAGTTCAAAATAAGCACATTTAATTTCAAATTTTAATAGAGTGACTAACAAAGTTTGATAAGGATGCAATACCAACTAGTATGCAGGACTATAAAAATGCTACCTACCTAAGTGAATCTAGTAAGCACCAACTATATTACATATTTAATTAAAGTAATCATCTACTTAATATGAAGGTATCATGTCAACAAAAATCTCATCAAACAAATTTTTATTAGTTTGAGATGTTTTGTGTGCTTGGAGATTGGAGCCCTTGGTTTTTAGTGTGGCTTGATATAGGCTTAAGAAATTCTTGTTTCAAATTCTTCCATTGTGTGGTTACCAATGGGGCATCCCACCCTTTCACGACATTTTTTGGGTACTTTTAAATGTTTGCAATACTTTCCAAAATGTTGTTCGTGATGTCCAAGCTTCCTTTCTAGACATGTGAATGAGAAGATTACTTCCTTGAATAAATTAGTTTTTTTTCCCCTTTGTTTTGTATTATGGTCCAATGGGTTGATTCCACCTAGGAACATGGCAAGCCCGGAAGTCTTTTTTGTTAGGTGATAACAAGTTTTTTCAAGGCTTGTTCTATAGCGTAATTAGTTATCCCCACCATTGTTTCACATCTCAAGGGTGTCCTCCAATGTGATTCACACTACAAATGAAATTGATTGCATCCAAAGTGGAACCATGATTTTCAAAATGAAACATGCATTTGTGCAATGCAATGTTAGATGAATGTATAGAATTGACACATTACAAGATGTATAGGGTAAGGCCTTAATTAAAGACCAAGGAGCCTCGGCATTCTTCAGGAATCAATTGACCTAGACTAGGGAGGTATTGGAAATTATGATGCCTACCCAATTATCAAAAGCGAATGTGTTCTCCGATTCCACACTTGAGATACGCAATCAACTTCTCAAGGTTATTACATGCTACCCTGGATTATGATCTGGATGGATCTAATTCTATGTAATCATTTGTACTTATCTATCCATGCAAATGGTTTTCCTTTTCTTTTCAAATTTGGATTTGTATTGTCCAAGAGCAAAAGTATAAATTTCTTGGAGTGGCAGGGTTTGAACTTGGAATGCATCCCTTTACCGATGATTTCATAACCCTATTGCTTCTTGGAGGAAAATGTTATAGTCCCTCCAGGCATGAAAAGAGGCCATCTTGATTCTCATTACAGTTGCTTTGAAGCTGTAACCGGCTCCAGGCCAGCAGTTGCTGGAAATAGGGGTGCCGCCTCAGCTATTTCAGGTGAGTGGCGGCCTCTGGCGTGTGGGTTACATAGAAATTTTGGATCTGACAACATGTCAGGAATCAAAAACATGTAAAAGAGAGAGGAAACCCAACTCTAAAGGAAACAGATGTTGCAGAGAAAACTCCACAGAAACACTTCAAGGTGGCTGTTATGTCAGTTCCAGCCAAACGAAAGCGAACACAGAACAAACACTACAACAAGAATGCGTGCAGTCATAAGCTTGTATGTGTCACTCACAAAACCGTTTACAGAAACAATCGAGCTCTGCAAGCAGCCAGCAGAGAGCCCAGTGCACGGATTGTGAGTGTCATTCTCAAACAATTTACAGAACAATCAAGCTTTACAAAAAGCCCGCAGGGAGTTCACTGCATGGATTGTGAGTGTCAATCACAAAGAAATTTACAGAACAATCAAGCTTTGCAAGCAGCCAACTGAGTGCCATTCACAAAAAAATTACAGAACAGTCAAGCTTTGCAAGCAGCCAACTGAGTGTCATTCACAAACAATTTTCAGAAACAATCAAGCTTTGCAACCAGCCAGCTGAATGTCATTCACAAACAATTTTCAGAAACAATCAATCTTTGCAAGCTGCCACCAAAGAGTTCAGAACATGGATCAGGATTGTTATTTGCAAACAATTTACAGAACCATCAAACTTTGCAAGAAGTCAGCAGAGAATTCAGTGCACGGAGGAAGAATTTCCCAGAACATTCAAGCTTTGCAATCAGCCAGCAGAGAGTTCAGTGCATCAATTGTCAGTTGTTGCTCACAAAGAATTTACAGAACAATTCAAGTGGTGTCCGCAGCCAGCATGGAGTTCATCGGTGCATGGAGGAAAGCAAAAGGATTTTGTGTGGAGACATTGTTACAACAGCAGTGTGACGAATTTTGTGTGTGTGTGTACCTATTACAATCCAAGAGCACCAAGTGGGGTTAAGCCCTGTGCTGCTTCAAAGTAGAAGATAAGCATGGCTACCATGGCAAGCCGGGCGTGCTTGATCTCTGCAAGCTGCAACCTCTCCAGCTTGCCTAAGTCTGGGGTGTAAACCCCATTCTTGACGTTACCTGCCAATGCCAAAGGGTCGAAGAACTTGCCACCAGGATACCCTTGCTGACCAGTAGTGTTGGTGAAATTCTCTGCAGTTTTGGACCAAGGAGTTGCCCACTCCACAGCTTGTGTCCCCGGGTTGACAAAGTCTACCCATCTCTTGGTCTCCACCCAGCCCATGAGCAGTAGCTGCGTTCCCAGAAGCGAACCGAAGGAGAAAGGAGCGACAGCGGCAGGGTCAGCACCCGCCTCGAACCACGGCACGCCACTCCAGGCTTGACCGACGAAGATTCCCACCACGGCAGTCAGGGCCCATCTTCCGTGGATGAGCTCAGCTTCTCTGTACCATTTCAGAGCTGCGGGATCCTTACCCAACCCTAGAGGATCAAATCCATAGTCTCCTGGAAGACTGCAAACCATGTACAGAAGTTATGAGCAAATGCAGGGCAATTTTCCAATCTACGACCATGGCAAATGAGTCAAGAGTCGAGAGAGAGAGAGAGAGAGAGACATACGAGCCATCGAGCCATTCGGGGTCCACAAAATTGCCACCGCCCTTGACGCCGGGAAGCCACGACAACTTGCGGCCGGGCTTGCTCGACTTGATGACCCTCTTGGTGGCCATAGCCGTGACGCGGGGGCAGACATTGCCGACACCGAAAGAGACGGACGGGGAGGAGGACAAGCGCAGACCGCCGCCGCAACTCGTCCCCTTCACGAAAGACGAACTGAACACAGCAGCAGTGCGCTGCTGCAGCGATACGGATGCGCTGCTTGCAACTGCCATGGCCAATCAACCGACGTCCTTTCAGTCTTGTTCTTGTTCTTATTCCTTCTTTCTCTTTATCGAAAAACCACGAGCTTCACGTCCTCTTCTGTTTGTTAAAAACGCTCGCGTAGTTGCGAGAAAACGCGAACAACACAGTTTCAGCAACGCAACAACAACGACAAAAGCAACGAGAACTGCAAAATGCAACTGGGAGCTTCGCGCTCCGCGCACGGGCAGACACCGAGTATTTTGTTTTTTCAACAACTGCCAAATGCAATGGGACTCGGGAGGCTGCTCCGTTGCCCCCACAGACTAGGCAAGTATTTTTTTTCCATCCCGCTGAGTATTTTTCTCACGGGCAGAAAGATACTGTGTCTTTTTCGCACAAGCTGCCAGAAACGAATGTACACCGCGTCGCTACTGGATGGCCTTATCGTAGCCAACGCCGCTGATTGGTTGCCAGGCAGTTTCATATCCCTCCCTCCAATCAAACGCTTGCTTTGGTGGGCCCCACTCCCCCAAGGGAGTGTTACTATTGGAAGGCTGATATTTTTCGTGTTACTGTAATGCCTTGGGAACGGAGCGTTCCCCAGCTCTTTTTTCGTTCTCGCGATCCCCGTCAACTTGTGTTATTATTACTTGAAATTATGTAGCAAAGGAAGGTGCCCAGGATTTATAAATAAATAAATAAATAAATAAATTTTGATATCGAAAATTTGGCGAAACTTTCCAAAAAATTAGTAAAATTAGTTTTATTTACACTAGAAAAAAATTCAAAAATTCACAAATTTTTTTGGTTTAAAATGACAAAATTTGTATGGAAAAGAACACTCTTAGGTGCCCCATTTGAGAGTACACATATAGTACATATCTACATACATAAATACATAGGCCTAATGTAAATGCCCTTGGAGGGGGGTTCTACCCAAATCTGAGAGCTAAACATTTTTAAATTTAGGGGAGCATAATTTATTATTATTCTTTTAATTAAATAGCAAAGGAAGGTGCATCTTTAATATATGTATATAATAAAAATAAATCTTAACATACATTTATACATTTTTGAATTCTTCTAAATTGGTGGGAAGAAGGGATTGCACATTGGGTGGCCTTTACATGCTTTATGATCATGGCTATACAATCATGTAGGAAATAGGGATGGGATGTCACATAGTTGAATATGAGGTGAGCTCTTCAACCAACTAAGCTGCAATTAACCATGTCATTTTTCTATACAACAATCGAGCATCAAATTGTGAAGTTTTGTAATAACACTAGTTATGAGAAAAAAATGATTTTCAACATTAGCTAAGTGAAGTTAGCACAAGCATTGGCACAAACAAATCCTAACTTTGAAACATCCAACCTCAACACCCATGTAACTTGGATAATGAAATTTCATTCGTAACCCTATCTTACAACTTGACCCACATCCATACAATGTGTACAAAATTATATATGCCGATTTGCATTTTTGGAAAAAGGAAGAATATGCTATCACAAAAAGCATGCAACAACTTTTTTAAAAATGCTTGACTTGTGACATATCTAACAATATATGCTTGGCATCTAATGCAAACCTCTTTTCATGTTGCAACAACTTTGTCAAAGGAAAAGTAGTGATAGTGTAAAAGTTTTGGGTGAACACGTGAAGACACAAGTCAAGATGTGTGGTTAGTCAATTTGAAATTTATTCTTCATAATAGCTAAATTGTTGAAGGTTATTTCATCCTCCACAACCTAACATTTGCACCATGGCTATTTCAACAACCTTCATATATTCACTTATCTTTTAGATTAGAACAAAAGAAGATCGGATCTTCAGTCACATTTGAATAATTAAATTCACATCAATGTTCATGCATCGTTCCTTTGGCATTATGATTCATCGTGAGTTTCAAATAAGATGTTTGCACATCAAACAACCTTGCATCTAGAAGTGGTGAAACTATAACACCTTGTTTCCTTTTCTTTTAACACAAAATGCAAACTTAATTTCAACTAGATGGGGAATCAAGATAAGTGACAACAACCTCTTCACATAACCAAGATTGTAGATACACCATGCCAAGAGCTACTATAGTTTCTACATCATGAAATTTACAAGTTAATTCAACACACAAGTTTGAAGCAACTTGTGAACATGCATTCTTCATTATTTCAACCATTTTCTATGATATGTCATATGCACATATGCATTGTTAAGAACTCCATGGTGATGGAAAGTGTAGGGGAAATTACTTTCATTTTTTTTCCAAATGAAGTGCAAAATAACAGGTTCAACTTATTGGATTTTTTTTGCAATTTATTTAAATGTAAATAGGGTGTTTAGAATTTCATTATGAAAATATACTTGAAATATATTCAAAACAAGTTTAATTTTAATATAAAATTCTTTTGATATTCCATTATTTCAAATCATACCAAAAAAATTGCCTTTAGCTCATGTGTTCCATAAGATATTTAAAAATAATTTTCCTCTAGTGGAGAACATAGGTTTTACCACCAATTTGCAACTCCAAATATGGCAATCAATAAAAATTTACATTTGGTTATGAAACCAATAGTAGGGCATCTATTCATCAGGGCAATGTTGATGATGAAAGGTAATGAATTCATTGAAGGTAATGTCTTCAAACTTATAAAAAGGATCAACATACAACTAGTATAGTTCAACTTCTATTGACTTCACAACATTAATGAACTCACAAATAAAAACATTTCATTTTTGAGTGAATTTAATCAATGTGCGCACCATTTTTGACATGGGAAGGATGCATGGTATACCTAGAACCAACTCCAAGTTATACAAAAGTTCTAAGTTTTCTAAAGCAAGCTTCTTTTTTAGTACATTTGCATGCATATTCACAATAAATGATTTGTACTCCCCTAACACACTAACCCTTCAAAGGGCTAAACATCAATATCCAACAAGGTTTAATGTTGTGTAATAACTTCAACCCCATGGTCTCCGACATCTTGGCAAGGTTAGTGAATTCCATGACATTCTTTGGATTATGTGAAAAACACAATTAAATACAAAATTATACTTGAACAATGCATGCAACCATGCTTAGGTTGTTCAAAACCAAAATTGCTAGTTTGGTCTTACGTGCAATATGATGCATACCAATGAGTTAAGGAGCAATGTGCCCTTTCATTTGTTTAATCACCCCAACACTACAACCTTGAAACATTAAATCATGACATCACATCAAGGCAAATCCACTTGGAGCCATGTTTTCATTCATAAGGCCACCCTATTTGGCCATAACATTAGAAAATGACATTTGTAATGGAGTTTGAAGCTACACCCACCTCAACTTTTTTAAATGTGAGAAAAATTGGAATGCACTTTCAATTTTTCATTAGTTGAATGTGGGCATTGATCCACTATTGATGGTGGTGACCTAGTTGTAGTAACAACAAAAAAATTAACTTACAATAACAAATATTATCAATTGCATTGTGCATGGCCTTTACAATTTGCCAACCATTGTTGTATCACCAATGCTTCAAGGGGTTGTGCTTGACCTTGAGCAACATAAACAACTTTCGCAATGATTCATGCTTTAATGTTAGCCTTTCATGCATAAAAATGTGCAAGATAGGTAGTTGCAAACTAGGTCAAGTTTCTCTTTACCCCCTTGAATGAATGCTAAATTATATTAAGGCTATATTGGGTTCAAGATGTCACCCACAAAATGTTGTCTCACTTTAGCAATGCATAACATCTTTGTTGGAAAGTAATCCCAATTGCCCCTGCCCCAACTAATAGCTTTTGTCTTTTGACTAACCATGTGCTTATGAAGTGTGTCAAGCTTTGAAGCTAACAATTTATGATCTTTTCCCTCAATTTTATTGCAGATTGTGCATTACCCACCCAATTTCTTTTACAAGTCTTCATTTTTATATTTTTAGAATTTGGGGAAGGGGTTTCACTTTCTTTTGGAATTCAAGAATACATAAGTAAAAACATATGGTCCCTCCCATGCATTGGATGTTGAATAAAAATAAAAATTCAATTGTTAATACAATAAGATTTCAAGTTTATTCTCAAAATTTAAATATAATCAATCCAAGTTATACATTAATAATAGATGTTAATTACATGAATTATGTGATGAATTTTGATCATTTGCTAATTTATGAATTACAATCAAATTGATCTCATGTATAGCATCAACATTAATATAAAGTATGCCCTTGCAATGTATGAATTTTATATTCCAAGTTAAGATATAACCTTCCTTGCACTAGGTATAAATTTGTCCAATTTTTTCATGGTATTTGAATAAATTCTTCTTTTGATATTTATTTTGCATGCTATGTGTTTTTGATTAAGGCTATCTCCTATGTCAGGTTGAACATAGGTATAGGCCTATTTTTGTTATCATGTATCCTAACCGTTGTGTAGCAATAGACATGTGTCCTAATATATCTATTAATGCATCCATATACATATGTTAGTAATGGTAGTTTTCATTCTTTGACATGTACAAACAATGAATTTGAAGATGATAATTTAATTTGTTCATATCACACAATACACAATCTCTAATTGTGGAACCAATTCAAGGTTAACACATTTTATGAACCAAAACACTTGGTCACACATGTACAAACAATGAATTTGAAGATGATAGTTTAATTTGTCCATATCACACAATCTTTAACTGTGGAACCAATTCAAGGTTAACATGTTTTATGAACCAAAACCTTTAGTCATTCATTTTCATCTTCATGTCCTTAAATAACCTTGCTTCAATCCGATTCTTAAATATGATTTATTTTTAATCACCATATTGTTTGATCTACACCATTGTTGGAACATTAATCTTGATTAGTTAAGCAACTTTGAAACTTCTTTTTGAAATTTTTGCGTGCTAGGACCTTTAAGACTCAAACAACGAATAATCATAAATCAAGTTTTGATATGTGGGTTGAATATTACAACAATCAAACATGTTTATTTCCAAGTTTGAGCAATTGACATCTAATGTTCCTAAAGATGAAATAACGCTCATGAATAAATCATAGGGTTCAAATTTTTTTAATTGTTCCAAAAATCTTGTCACAATAATAGTCTTTTTAAAAAAAATTACCTAGTTTTTTTCAATCATATAAAGACATATTTATAAATGACTATAATAGATTCTACAATTGTAATGATATAAAATGTGATATTTATAAAATATTTGACCTTTTTTGACTCATTAGTTTTGATGGGATTAAAATATTTTTTTAAAATTGCAGTATGGACTATGTGCTTTTATTATACCTTAAAAGATTTTCACCTCAGAAATATGGGTGCTCTCAAAAAACATGTTTTCAATTTATATACATGAGAGTTGAACTTTGGGCAAACCATATGGGATAGAACTCAGGTGCTATCAGGAATGTCTTTGGGGAACAACGTGGGAACTTAGGGAATCCTCTGGGAACCTGGTGGGAACATGAAGCCAAATTCAGCTGCATTTGCAATTGGGTGCTTGTAAAGTGATGTAGAGATGCAGCACACGCACATGGTGTGTATATAAGGATAGAAATGAGCACATTGTGAAGCTGGAGTGGATTTTGGTTGCAGATACTAGTATGGAGTATGGCTGAGCATCACAACAACATAAGTGTGTCCCCACAGATTTTAGAGAAAAGATGTGGGATCGGTCATTTTGAGAACCATGGAGATTTGACACCAGAAAGTACATGTTCAGCAACAGACAAGGAAACTCTAAGTGAATGCACCGAGCTTGTGTCAACAACCTTCCTTCCCGAATCTCAAACACTGGGTTATTGTCTTCTTAAAGGCACTTGTCACTCTTTTCTTTTGAAAAGAAGCAAAGATTGGAGCAAAGTTTTGATCCATGGGTGGAAGCTTCAGAGGATAATAATATGTTTTGATCTGAATGCACACAAACTTTAAGAAAATTCAAGCAAGCATGAGATCATATGCATTTCAGGGGAAAAAAAACTCAAAGATATTTATGTATCAGAGAATGCACAATATTATGCTTTACACTTATTGTCAGGTGTAATATTTTGAGACAAACCAAACTCAAAGCAAACTTCCATGTGAATTCAACAAAGGAATAAACGAATGCCTGAAATCAATGAGCTCAAATTTTTTTTCCACAAGTCTCAGAAATTACTTTAATAAAGCCTGCAAAGAACTCAAATAAACACCCATTGCAATAAAAGACAAAACTATGCAAAATCCTTCCGAGCTGATGGGTTTGTCAAGCAAAGTTCCGAAAAAAAAAACCCCATGTCTGAGTCTTGAACAGTTTTATGTAATGGGCGATCCAGCAACAGCTATGTTCACATTCTTCTTATGCCGATAGCCTGAAAGCAGCAGCTTCCCAGAAAAGGATCACATTCATATTGCAATTTGAGGGATGAAATAATTTGGCAACAAAATAACAAGCAGGAAATTCAAATGTGTCACCTCTGGGCAAAAATGGTCTCTATTTGCAGCAAAACACAACTCAAGGAGGAACAACGGTATTTTTACAGGGGAGCAACTCTTATAGATGGTGGCAGATTTTGGTAGTGGTTACCTCAAGAAGCAACAAAGATGGTCAATGAAGGAACCAAAGATTGTTTGAATCTGGGAACTGTGGAACAGAAACTGGCCTGCTGAAGAAATCAAGATGGAGCAAGGAAGATTGTGGCAATCTGCGAGTTGTGAAACAGAAACTGGCCTGCTGAAAGGAACCAAGATAGTTAAAGGAAAGCTTGTTGCAATCTGTGAGTTTTGGAATAGAAACTGGCCTGCTGAAGAAACCAAGATGGTTGGAGGAAGTTTGTCACAATCTGTGAGTTGGAACTGAAACTGGCTTGCTGAAAAAACCAGGATCTTGAAGGAAGATTCAACATTGCAATCTGTGAGTTGTGGAACAGAAACCGGCCTGCTGAAGAAAACCAAGATGGTTGAAGGACTTCAGATTGTTGCAACCTGTGAGTTCTGGAACGGAAACCGTTTCTGGCATCGGCCTGCTGAAGAAAAGCAAGATTGCCGCGATCTCCAGATGGTTGAAGGACTTCAGAGATTGTTGCAATGGGTGGGTTGTGGAACAGAAACTGGCCTGCGGAAGAAATCAAGGGGCCAACAAATTGTTTCTTAGAACTAAGGAACTTCGAGTTGTAGTTGCATGAGCAGAAGAAGAAGCATGAGACTGTTTACAGTGCGCTATTGCGCCTTGCAGAGAGCTTTGTAGGTCGGATATCGTGCTGTGACTGATCTGCCGTAGAAGACCACAGTTATTACTACTGTCACTCGCATTGGATCTTCTAGGAGCCGCCCATCCAATAGCAGCCATTCTTGTTGTTGACGTTTGCGACATCGAGGGAAAGATCAGACTCCCGGACAAGGATTTCCGCCTCGGCGCCACCGCCGATTTCTTCTCTGCTGCTGGCTTCACGAAAGATAATCTGCCTGATTTTCTTGAAGAAGAAATAGCGCCGGGAGCCTCCAGCGACGACGACGACGTACGAGGAGGAGCATTGTCCATCATCTTCACAGACAGTGGCTTCAGCATCTTGATGTACTTCGTCCAACGATCTCTGGACTTAGACCATCTCTCTTCTCGGCCATCTCCTGCAGCGCTGCACAATTCCTCTTCCGCTGATTCAGAAGAGTGAACCGTGGATTGTGAATGACGAAACTCTGGAGCTTCTTCGACGTTGCAGGCTTCTCTTCTTTCTTCCTCATCAGCGCTATTGCCTGGTTTGTCTTCTGCTGCTGTGGCAAAGGGGACAAAACCTGCCTGGCCACTCTCTCTGCTCCAAGCTTGTTGCTCTCTGTTTCTTTGTTTTTTAGGTGATAGCGGGAGTGGTGCATTGAAATGTTGAGGAGATGGCAGACATGCAGAAGAAGAGTAGGATTCTGAAATCCGATTGCGCTGCTGCTGCGTCGTCGTCGTCTGTTGTGCATGAGGTGGTTTTTCCGGATGTCTTGATTTCTTCTCATCTTGCTTGACTCCAAACAAGACTTTCCACTTGAACGGAGGTCTGATCCATGAAGGGATTGTAGACTTCTCCGGCTGCTTGCTGTGAGTGCTGAAAACTTCTCGATCGTGCAGAAATGGCGGCTGCTCCTTGAAGAAGGAGCTTTTCAGCGCCGGGGGCTTGCTGCTGTCGCTGCTTGTCGTCGTCGAGGTGGTATCCAACTCGTTGCTGGTCCCAAAGCACGCATCCTGTGAACTGCCACTCGAGTCCCGCGAGCTGTTATCGGCGGCAGACTCCCACATGCTGCTGCTGCCGCCGCTGTTTTGTGATCGAAAACTTGAGCTCCGGTAGTGGGCAGCAGTGGCGGCGGCGGCTTCAACAACGGGAGCAACATCTGTTGTGGAGTTGAGTCCAAACTTTGTGTTGTACCCTGGCTGGAACAAACGAGAAAAACCGCCTGCGGGACTTCTGTTGCTGCTCGGTGGTTCAGGAACCATCATCATCCCTTGAATAACAGCAGCAGCAGAAGAAGAAGGGACGATCTCCTCCTCATCATCGTCATCGACATTAGCTTCTGTCTCATTAGCTACATTAGCTTCTTTCTCCTGTTGGTTCTCGAACGACAGTTTCTCAACCATCTGCAGACGAGGCCGGAGATGGAGCGGGAGCAGCTGTCCTTTGTAAAAGAGCTCATCCGCAGGTGAAATGGCATCTTCATCGCCACCTTCTGCTGCTGCTTCAGGAGCAGCTCCCATGTCGAACTCGAATTCACGAGAGCTTGACGAATGCCTGCAGCTGTTGTTGATCAATGACTCCCAGTGCAACGCCAACGTGACATCCATGCCTAAACATAACTGCTCCCTTTGTACGTGCTGCTGCTGTTGCAACCTTCCTCTACAGCCTCTCTGCGATGATCTGATGACTACGTCGTACTCATTCCCATCCCAGTCATCTATGGCCATCATTTCTTCTGCAGATGATGCTGCTAAAGGCTGCTGCAGATCAACTCTACTTTGCTCTTCTAGATGATGCACCATTCCCTCCTCTGTATTCCACCATTGCCCTCTCCATCGCATGATGATCCACAGACCTTATCTGTCGCTCGCTCCTCCGCGAACTGTCAAATTTACGATAGATTCTGCACCAGGCCAGAGAATGGAGGAACGAGACAAAGTGGACAACGAGACTAGGGGCATTGAAGGCAGGAGCTAGAGAGAAGGAAAAAAAACAGGCGATCAAAAAGCAAAACACATCTGACTGCAGTTTCACTGCAGCAGCAGGCCTTGGAGCAAGAGACGACAGGCCCAAAAAAAAGAAAGAAAGTAGTTTCTCCTTTCAAAGCAACAAGAGGAGGAAGAAGAAGAAACTCACTTCATGATACTTACTCCATCGAAGGACATCGCGGCATCAAAAGAAGAACATGATCTCATCAGAATTCCCGCAACAACAGACAAAGCGGCAATGGAACTTTCTTTCTTTCTTTCTTTCTTTCTCTTTCTTCCTTCGTCGAGACCGCGTCTTGAGAGCAATTCGGGTACAAACAATCGCAGCCGACGAAAATCTGTGGCGAGAAAAGACGAGAAACTCGGGGAGATGCGCTCGGGACGCAAAACCAAGCAATGCGGAAAAAAGGACAAGGTACGTAACTGGGCGGCGAGCAACAGGGACGGCGCTGGGTTTACATACAACCGGACATAACCGACCGGAATGAGAATTGAGATGCCCTCTTCTTTTCATCCATGAACAGAGCAGCTATCACATTTTCATCCAGTAGCCGAAGGGTCGCCCAATCATTGTTGGGCCAAATGAGAGCCCGGCGTGGTACCTAACCTACGAAGGTGTTGCCAATAACATTTTCATCCAAGAAGTAAAAGGTTATGGCACCTTTGGGCCAATGAGAGCTGAGGGTGGTACCTTTATGTGCTAACAAGGTAGGTTGCTAACGAAACTAAGGTAGAAGGTTATGGCTCTTAACTCATGACTTGATAGCCAATCACAGCATTGAGTTTCTCATCAGGGATGCTTATGGACTAGGTATTCCATGAGAGGGTTTTGTATACTGGACATAACACATTGTAATGAGATGCCATCTTTTCATCCATGAAGAGAGCGACTATGACATTTTCATTCACGAAGCAAAAGGTTTACATAATCATTTGCATCAATGAGAGCCAAGGGTGGTATTGTGTGCTAACTAACTAGGTAGGTTGCTAATGAAACTAAGGTCAAAACTTATGACCTCTAATTGGTGACCTAATTGTCAATTGTTGAGATATTATTGTTAGGGTCAAAGTGTAAAACTTACTCAACTAAAAAGGCCATGGTGAACAATTTGGTTGAGGAAGGGGCAATTTAATGTTTTATAAAAACAAATTCTAAATGCTTTTTTATTTAAAGCACTCAAAGAAATTTCCTCGTGTATTGGGAGGGCACTTTATATCGAATTTTACACATGCAAGTGGGTATAAGATCCCTCACATTCTTAAAAAGTAAGTGTAAGAACTAAACCCTTTGCCTTCTTCTAGAATCTTAGCTTTATAACTATATCCCTATTATTTTATAGAGGGATTTTACACTTATAAATCAAGCATAAGATTAAGGCTCTTAAAGAGTAGGTGTAAGAACCCTTCTTCCTAAATCCTACACCTATATGATCTTCATATGGTTAGGTTCAAGATTGTGTTTGCCTTGTACCACTCTAAGATGGGTAAAGCCATAGGGTGTAGGACATTCCCAAAATGTGGGACCGGGACTGGACTACCACCTTGTCCTAGGCCTTTATATTGGAGAATGGCCCTACCCTAGGACTTTTACCTTACACTTGGACTCGCCAAACTTTATTGAGTGTGATGCATTTTTTTTCTGGTGAAAATTTGCCATTTTTCAACAAAGAAATTGGGTTTTTTGGGGATTTCTCTAGTGTAAATTTCCCAATTTTTTTTAAAAATTTCACCAAACCTTCGATTTAAGAAAAAAGAAGAAAAGACATTGATTACATATGTCCCTCAGGGAGAGAGACTACCTATGGAACAATGAACCAGCACCCACCAGCACACCATCCACTAGATGCCTGTTATTAGTCAGTTGTGAATGAATCTTATATAGGTTAATATTAACCTCATACAGGTTAATATTAACCTCATATAGGTTAGTAATATTCGGTTTCACCTTGGTAACCCCAATTCTGTAGGAAATAAGTAAACTACTAGGTGAGTAGATGGTTTATACATGGGTAAGGACTGTTTTTACTACCTACCTACTAACAATCTGCTTGTTAGTAGGTAGGTAGAAAACAAAGAGCAACTGAGCTAACTATAATGGTTAGTTAGCTAGGGAATTGGAGCCCAACGGAAAACTGTTTTCTGACCACTTATCATTCATCCTTCATAGTGGGATGGTGGGTGCTGGTTCACAGTAGCCGGAACAATACAGAGTTCATTTGGTCCCACAACTTAAGGGGCACTTACTTAGGGAATGCCCCATTCCAAGGGTTTTACCGACCTTACAGCACCGGCAGAAAATTAGTATTTATTTAAATGTTTTTCCATGATACTTGAAGGGTATCCAACGGGTATCACAAGAGAATCTTTTTTAAGAAGTGAAATTGTCACCATGACGAGCATTTGGGTTTTCAAAATGCATCCCCCCCCCCCCCCCCCCCCCCCCCTTTTTCTTAAAAAATCCCTTCGCTAACCCGACGTCCCCATAAATTAAAAAATTTTTTTCAAAGGGGTTTTTTTCTTTTTTTTTTTAATTAAAAT
>Ga0116231_10008511_pt1 | contig 17961 bp, 7 predicted proteins | sample S1TSphgellanicum_2_FD_89695 | JGI IMG/M metagenome (GOLD analysis project Ga0116231, IMG submission 89695) | Host-associated microbial communities from peat moss isolated from Minnesota, USA - S1T2_Fd - Sphagnum magellanicum MG | ecosystem: Host-associated > Plants > Peat moss > Unclassified...
AAAAAAGAAGAAAAGAAAGGAAAAGAGAGTAGAGGTGAGTGTGGGGAGAGGGAGGGGGGGGGGGGGGGGGTTGGGGGGGGTGGGATTATTGAGGCCTTGGGTGAACTAGCACCCACATTAATACCATGCTAAAAACTATGAACTTTTAAAACTTTTTTTTAAAAAATATTAGAAATTCCTCATGCTTAGATTAAATCAAGGTCTTTGAATACAAATCTAACATTTGTTAGGCTTAATATGATTGATAATAGGATCTCCACCATTATTTTATTTTATTTTGTGAAAAATAGCCAAAAGGTGAATAAAAAATAGAATCCATGAAACCTTCGTTGTAAAATGAGGGTTGTAATTTGCTACAATTCAACTAAACTTAATCTCAACAAGTGACAACATCACCACCATTTCAAAATCTTAAACCTCACCATCATTAGTTTTTTCCCACCTTGTCATTGTTGTTTGTTAAGAAAGGTACCATTGTTGTGGACCTTCTCACCATTGCACCTTTTTACTTTTAAGAAAATTCACCAACACCTTGCAAATTAAGTATACCAAGAATTCATTAGCACTTGTTTGCATAGGCATTAGGGATTTTATAATGATATACAATGTTTTATTTTGCATAGAAATGGTAATGGATATTATTAGTTTGGTGGAGGTTGTAATTGTAGAGTCATATATTCTTTATGTTTGCAAATTGCAATGTTAATTTGGGGAAAAATTGGTGGTTGAATGCATTTAATAGCTTTTGGTTTAAGGTTGGGGGGAGATATGGTGTATGAGATGGCAACTTGGAATAATGAAAAGGGGATTGTTTGACTTGAAATCATAGTCAACGAATGCAAATGCTTTGAGTTGGAGGTTATTCAATTTGATTTCATCATTTTGAAAATACCAATTCATTGGGTTCTTTGTTGTGTATAATTACACTACAAGGACTATGTAACTCTAAATTTAGAGGTATTTTAAAATTTTAAATTCTAGAGACCTTTTAAACTTTCTTTGTAGCTCGAGGTTTAAACTTCATTTCTTTTGTCTTTTTTGTTGTTCAATTTGCATTGTGCAAATATTTGATACTTTGTCATTCAAAAGTCAAAATTAAAAAATGAACATTAACAAAAACGTCATTGAATTGCCATTGATTAGAAATCCATTATTGGTGTGCATTCAAGTTTAAGGCAATTGTTGTGTGCATCCACAACTAGTGTGCACTATGCATTTAAGATCAAGGTAATCCCATTGTGCACTTAGATAATGGGAGATGAGTAGTCCTTTTGAGTTAAATGATTTGGGGGTTTCATTTTTTATTTCTAGGCCTAGGTTCATAAGTTACAACACACTTCAAAATGACCATTGTGTTGTGTAAACAAGTTATAATTAAGGCTTCCAATTTCCAGACCCTCAACCTTGAATTTCATTTTTGTTTTGTTACAAATTTTATGCAATAGGTTTAGGGTTTTCTTTTGGCCTTTCTGCTATTACAATGTTGTCATTTTGTTTTTTTATTTGTTACAATCTACAATAAGGTCATATATATTTCCATCATCCAAATTCCATAGCTTTTTTACAAATGTCAAATAATTTCAAATGTAAGGTTTTTTCCCCTCTCCTTATCCCATCAACATGAGGTTGGTCCATCTTTTTCATAATTGTATTGTCTATTAACAACCCGCCCATTAATTTCAAGTGTGATTTAATTATTGAAAATCCAACTATGCACACAACAACGTAAGAAGAGAAAATTATATGGAAGAATATGAAGGTTCAAGATGGTTGGATAGCTTACTTGCTTAGTTTGGTATAAGATTTGCACCTATGTGGAAGGGAAAGAAAAACTCATAATTCTAAAGCTAGATAATTTGATTAAATAGGTTAACCATTGGAATTGCAAAATATCCATGCTTAGAGTTGCCACAAGATTTTATTGTTGCAAAAAGGATTTGGTGCATGCCAAGAATGAACATGCATACACCGTAATGACAAGCCTTTGTTTTCGACAAGTTTTTAGTTGATGTGCCCATTGAAAAAAAACACACAAATAAGTGCAATTTGTTGTGCTCTATTCATCGAAATTTCATGACCAACTATAAAAACATGAAACCCTTGTTGCAATTGCTAAAAGTGAAAAATCGGTCAAAAAACACTAGTGTGATAACTTTAGTTAAAACATGGGAAAGGTCATGGACATTGTCTTGTTGGAGGTTACAAAAGACACATGTTGTTGCCTTCATAGTAAGTAGTGTAGATGAGGTCATAACAATTGACAACGCCCAATGGATCTCCATACATTGATATGTAGTCCAGGCATGGAAAAGGATCCTTATCTTCTTTTTTTTAGAAAAAATTGGTGTTTCTAACACATGTGATAACTTTTCACTACAAGGAATTTTGTCCATACCAACCCACATGTTTGTGACTTGTGTCCAAATCAACCATTTTTTTTACTATTGATGCGACTATCTTCCATGGCACCATGGTAAAAACGACTTGTAGTCATAAAAACAATTGAAAAGTGGTTTGTAATTACATATGCAACTATGACTTTTGACTAATGTCAATTTGGATGAAAGTGATGTTGAAAAGTGGATGTATATCATCTATTTTTAGTGGCATTTCAAAATAGATGAAAATGTAGTTATTTTTGTAACTTGGGATATGGTTCATAAGCCACTAGACACCACATGGCATTTTATTCAACTTCAATTGTGACTATGAATCCTAATTACAAATGTACATGAAATTAAATATAACAAAAATGAATTGGCCAATGAAATTGTTGGATTTTGTAGTTTAATTTTTTTCCTAAATGAACTAACCATTAAATGTGTAGTAGGGTTTGGGAGTTTTTTGAAACTTTAGAGGACCCATGGCAATGGTAAATATGAACGATTATTTGGAATTTTTAATATTAAATTTTATCATGTCAATTGATATGTCATAATTTTTTTAATTAGTTAATTAATTAGGTAGGCTAGGTAATAGGTAATAGGTATTGGGTACTAGTATATAAGTAGGTTAATTATTAGTAAATTTTTTATTGTGTTGAATGAAATAATGTTATGTTTAATTTATTAATTACGTAAGTTATGCAATTAGTCTATTTATAAATTAAGCTAGATAATAGGTAGTACTTAAGTAGGATATATAGTAGGAAGTATGTACATGGGTTAAGTAATAAATAATAGGGGTAATAAATATGTGATAACATTTTTAATTTATAAATTAATTACTTAATTAAGTAGACTATGTAATTAATCTAGCCTAATGGCTAGATAGGAGGGTTAATTTATGATTCATTTATAAACCTTATATGTGATTAAGTTATATATCATATATCTAAATTTTTTTTTTGGGTAAAATTATAATATGTTATAAGAGAAAAAAAGTTTGAAAAATCAAATAGAAGTTTGAGATGTGAAAAATATATAATATATTTTTTCCATTTTGTTTTTAGTCATAATTTTACTTTAAATCTTAATATATTATAAAAGTAAAAGTAAGAAAATATAGTTCTATAAAATCAATTAATTATATGCCATTAATTAGTATTTAATAATTTTAAAAAATAAATTAGAATTTTACATCAGAAATAATTTAATGATATAAAATATTCTGTTATATTTATATTATAATTTATTTATATCCATTTATAAATATTATATGTGAATAAATTATATATCACACATCTAAATTCAATTTTATTATTAAATTATTATATGCAAAAGAAAAATTATATAATATAACTTTTAGAATCAAATGAAAGTTTAAGATACAAAATATAAAATTATTATTATTATTATATATTATCCACAAAGTTTTTTTCAATTCATAAATCATGTGCTTGAATTAAATTTTCCAAGGAATGGTCATTGAAATGGTATTCAATAACAAAATTCAAGTAGTTTTCTTTTCAATTTATTTCACATTTTTGAAAGAAAAAACACACAGTTGTGTACATTATTGAAAAAACTTTAAGATTGAACTTTAAATCTTGCGATTTGGACAAAATATTAATAAGATATCAAGTATTGAAAATGATGTTTTGTGTAATGTTTTGAATCAAGTAAGTTAAATAGAATGCACATAGTTGTATTGTCAGAAAAAGTGAAGTGGTTTGGTGGTAAAGGAGTTGATCTCCATTTTTGTGGTCCAAGGATCAGTTTTCAAAAATGACATGGGTTGTGGTCAATGGTGGTAAGTTCATTGAATATTTTTTATGTACATAGCCTATTAGGCAAACTAGGTTGTTTATCGAATAACTAAACTAAGCTTTTAATTTAACCTAAGTAATGACATGTGTCAACAACTTATAAGTTGAAATTTATGAATTTATGAATAATATAATATATATAAATACATAATTAATAATTTTATTTTAAATATTAAAATATTAAATATATATATAATTAATGCGACTACATTGTTAAGTCGTAAAAGTAGTTGCAAAACAACAATGCGACATAAGCTAATTTGGATGGATGAAATGTTTATGTAAGTCACATCTTAATGCGACTAGCATTGTGACTTGGTGCCATGCATTGTTCCATGTATTGTCTTTTGTGACTGAAATTTTATACGATTTGTCTAAGGTGAATAAAGCAAATTGTAGTCACATGTGGCATTTATGAGTAAAAATTAATTAAAAAAATTAGTCGTTAATATGCAAATTTCTTGTAGTGAAATGTTTGTTTACATTTGGTGGTTTAGGCATGGAGGAATCAAGTGGGAAATTGGTGAGTATGGGTTATGATGGGAGTAGTGTTTTCCAAGGTGTTTAAGTCAAGGTGATGTTGTAGTTCAAAAATAAGGTGGTTCTTTTTTTTTATAGTAAAGTTCATTGCTTTACTCATAAGATGAATTTGACAATGGTTAGTTTATTAACATTGGATCTAGTGTGTTGGTTGGAAGGTATGTTTGTATATTTTTTTCCCTCGTAACCCAAAGAAATTTGTGGAATTTTAGAAACTTTCTAACTTACTAACAATAAGGGCAACATTGTCTTTTAGGAATGTCAAAACAAGTCAAATCTCCATGCTTTCTCCAATGAAATAGGCATATGGGAAATGTTGCCCCTTCATTGTCCAAATCCACCCTTAAAGTGCAAAGAGTGAGGTTACATGAAATAACTTGAATGCTTTATATGACATAAACTCATTCTTGGGTTGCCTTGCATTTTTTCCTTGCTTGATTGTGTTTAGACATTGATTAAAATTTCATATAGTAGAAAAATCTTTATGTGTGAATTTGTGCATTTAGTCAAGTTAGTTTAGTAAGAATTCTATGGAGGTTATTGTGATCTATTTCCCATGTTTGAAGATCCATCTTTTGATGATTTTAATTTTATTGAAGCCTTGACCAATGAAAATGTCCCCATTACTTGGTTTTAAAACCTAAATGGTGGAGAGGATGTTGCATATTTCACATTTTCATTTGTTGAACACAAATACCTTATTAACCAATCTACTATTAACAATCTCATAATTTAAAGCTTGAATGTTGTTTCCTAAAACATCAAGTTATGACTTTAATGTTATTTATCCACAATTATGGGCTTGGAATCCAACAAAGGTAGAAAAAAAATTCTCATTCATTTAAGTGTGTTGAAGCAGAGTTTCTGTGCCCTTAAAAATGTACCACTATACCAAAATTGTGTTTGCCTTGTTTCCAACACAAATTTTGATTTATAAACATTTTTTTTCAAGATGACCATGGTCCATTATTTTGAACCAATTTTGTGGGAGGAAAATAACTTGAATTTAGTCACTCAAATTTGGCACAAATTTTTTGCATCCACCATCCCCAACCATAAGCTTTTTGAATATATTAAATTGGTTGAGATTGTTGATGTCCAAATCCTTGGCTCTATTGAAGATGAATGAATTTATAATATTGGTACGTTCATGAAGAACAAGTTATGAGATTAATTAATCACACAGTTGGACCTGTGCATTAAATTTTATAAACAATGTTTTTATACATTGCAAAATTTTTATTATGAGTAAGCCATTGGTAAGTGGCAAGGCAAATTTGATTATTGTGTGGATGCATAGTTCAATCCTAGCAACAAGCTCATTAAAGTTAAAGGTTTTTTGGATTGCAAATTTAAATGGAAAATCATACATAAGGATGTGTCACACTTTTGATGTGGTGTTTGTAGATACATAAACCGTGCAAATTGGATATTTTGCTTGAGTTTTTATTTTTTTTGTTTGCTTTAGGTTCTTGGACTTTTGTTTGTTTCATTTTATTAATTGTTATCTTCAATTACAAATTTGGTATGCATGAAAAAGGGTCCAACTTACAAGGAAATTTTTAAATTATAATCTTTTTGTTTGTACCAAAGTAATAAGCAAAGGAGGTAGATGCAAGATGATGCAATGAATATTAATAATTTTTACTAGCATTGAAGAAGCCGAAGCAACATTTTAAAAAGACACAAAAAAAAAGGTCCTTCTTTGACCTTTGTTTTTAAAGGTTCTATGTTTATTTTAAACTTTAAAGTATGGGCTTGTGTTTTGATTGCTTGTGGATGTAGGTAGGCTTTGAGTTACGATATTGGGCAACACCTTTTTGAGGGTTGAGATTCAAATCCCTTCAAGGATTTTAGGCTTCAAATCATGTTTGAGAATGAGACTGCAAATTATTGATAGTGAAAGTCACAAATTCCAAGCTGACCTTTTGCCATTTTACCATCTCATTTGTATTCATATCATTGTTTCATGGATGTTGATTCACTTTAAGTTGAGGTATTTGTGAAATTCTGTGTGATAGCTTAATTACTAATTCAGTGGCTATATTCCATCCATCACTTGAGTTATTGCCTTTGAAACTAGATCATATTGTTGATCCCATCCTTCATGAAATTGTATGAGAAAACTAGTTGTGGTATCTGTTGCTCTTGCAAACGAATTTGTTCTTTGAAAAAAAAGGAACTTTGTTGTGTGTGACATACATATTGTCACCTATTGGAGCTAAAATCCTAAACCAATTCTCTACTACTGCTTGTCTGGGAGGAACAAACATCCCAAAATCTTTTCAACTCCTCAGATCAATAGGCGACTAGCATTGGTTTTTACAAAGGTCTTGTCATTTTAAAGTCTTTACAAAATTTAGTCACTGTATATTAGAGTTATCCTTAAAGTCACCCTGTCTTTGGGCCTGCTTTCACCCGCTATCCCCCCGCTTTCAGTGCTATTACCAAAGTAAAGAAAATTTATTAAATCTCAGTATGAAATGCTAAAACTCAGCGTTTAATGCACAAGATTCAAGACTAAATATAGTAGCAGTTTTACAGGTAAGAGCACTGAAAATAAATGTAGCAGGAGTGGAGGCGCTCATGAAAAAGGAAAGACAGGATGAAACTGAGTTTACCACCGTAATTGCTGGAAAAACAATCTGGCTCCCAAGTTATTTGGTTTCGTCAAATTTTCATTCTCAGTTACACGTTTGATACCTTATTATGACGAAACCTACCATTGTCGGCCCCTAATAGGGTGACTTTATGGATAACTTTATTGTATCTTTCTAAATTCAATCACGTGATTTTACACTTTTGGATTGATTGTTTCCTTTGCAAAACTTTAAAGAGGAGCTTTGAGAGTGAGTAAAAGTGCTCCAACAAGGATGTGATAGCTTCTAAGGTGGATGCTAATTATAGTGAGCATTTTGAGTTCGGTAAAAAATTCCTCAAGGCCAAGTTCTCATATTCTCTTTTCAATGTTAGTATATTTGACATTCCAGTATCTTCCAAACCCGTGGTGACAAACTTCAGTTGAGATGAGAGAGTAGAGCCACATTTTAGATTTTGGTGTGTTTATGGAGTCACAAATTGGAAATTTGAAAGGTCGACATAATAATGAGTTGGTTGTAACTTGTAATCAATCTGTAACTTGGTGCATTTTTGCTTCTATTAGCTTCAAAAAATATTTATTAATTGCTCTTGTTTCTGATTTTTAAGACTGGTCCATGTGGGGTTGCTATCAAGGGGGGTTTTTCTTTTTTAATAAATTATAAATTGTGTGCAAGAGGCGACAGTACTATTACCCTCTAATATGCCTAAGTGATGTCCAATGTAATTTTGATAGAGGCATAAGTGATTTCTTTGTCACTTGCTGGTTTCATTTTTGGCAAATATGGGTCTTTCAAAATAGGCCCAAGGTGATTTTTTCAAAATATATGATGGTGTGTATAATAAGTGCCCCCCCCAAAAAAAAAAAAACAAGTGCAAAATATTTGTTGAGATTATTTCTTGGGTAATTAATAATTAGAATTGAAGTCACTATGTATCACTTTTTAAAACATCCTTGAATGTAGGTTAACTCTCCCCATATACTTGTTTATTTGTTAATTTTTAACCCCTAATTGAATGTATTTATTAATTTTAAGTAACTAAAAGTCCAATGCAAACCCCCTTTTGTTCCGAAAGAAGGATTGGCTCCTCTCTATTCACAGCCGTTTATGGTTGAGGTGGGGGCCAGGAAATTTAGGATGGAGCAATAGTTTCTAGAGCCTATTGAGTCAAGGGCTGGCATGGATTTGACAAATGGACTCACTTTTTTCCAGAAAGTTTCCCTCTTTGCAGTTCACAACTTTTTATTTGTTCACCTTCTGGTGAAAATTCGCACAACACTGGTTGCTCTTTGTAGGCTCCCACCTATTTGCAATCCCAATTTCAGTCTTATGGGTGTGGTTGGAAAACAAAAGTAGGTGACTAAACCTTGGATGTGAGAACAAGGTGGCCCCCTTCTGGGACCTGGAGTGGAGATAGGCCTAACACCCAATTTTATGAAGGGTATTCATATTTTTTCCCTTTCAATTGTTGGGTTATTTTTAAAATTTCTTTTTACCAAGTAAATTGGATGTGCAATGCATGATCATAGTCAAAAAGAAATTTATTTTTTGGTTTAAAAACCCTTTTAAATTGATGTTCAATAAATATAATAAACAATGCAAAGTGGGTGCTTGTGACCACGTGGCGCTCTGAAATTTCAGATTGCATTTTGAGCCCTCAGGCCTACCTCCACTAAATATGTTTTGAGGGTCACATACTCAGCACAGCTGGTGATGCTCTACAAGTGCAGGTACTAGTGCGGGTGCTGATTCAGCTGAGTATTGAGTACCTTTACTTCCTTTGACTAGTTTGACGAATCAAAAGATGTTCTCTTCCAGATCATACTTGATCGATCGGCAGTTTCAGTAGTCACATTCAAAATAGTTGTTTGAAATAGTTGTTGTGACGGCTTTCCTGGTAAGTTGCACACATGAAAAAGTGCTTACATGAACAAAATTTTTGATCGCTTCAAACAAAAATGAAAACTCGACATAAATTATAATACATGTCAATTTGTCACTGTAAAAATGAATAATAATAATTATTTTTGAAAAATCATTTCATTTTTTTTGCTTAATTGAATCAGTTTTATTTTTCATTCATTGAAATTTTGAATTTTCTTGAAATTTTTCATATCTTGGTTGTACATACAACATTATTGGATAGATGTATAACAATTTACATGTAGATCAAGAAACATTTAAATATGGCCGTATTTTTGTCAAGATTAAACATTTTGATTTCTAATCAGGAAGATCTAAAATTTCCTCAAATGAAGAGCATGCGAACGCTTCAAGCTGAACATGTGATTTAGTTCTTTTGCTTCCAATTGACAAAAAAGATTTAGGGGAGTCCCACCATCATCACTTGTTCTACACAAGATAAATTTGCAGCCAAGTGCACTCTCTTCGCTTGTGCTAAACTTATGTATCATTTCCATACCAAACCTCCAAATTTTTATCACTCTCACTCTTTCCCACAAATTTCATCATTAAAAAAAAAGGGAAATAGTCAACACTTTGGTCACCTTGATGTGAACATCTTAGAGGATTTAGAATTTAGGGTTTAATGTTGAATTATTTGAATGTCGAAACTGACCTTGGACTAGGTATGTGGATTAGAATTTTGTTTCTAAATATGGCAAAAGATCTGGAAATGTGTACTATGGTAAAAATTAGAAACTAAATAGTAAGAAAACAAGTTTTAAAAAATGCTACTAAACACAACTAAGAGTCCAAATGTGGGAAAAACAAAATCCACCTTTCTTTTGGGAAAAAAATTGGTTTTTTAAAAAAAAAAAGAGAATTATATCAAAATAGAATAAAAAATTTATTCTTATTTTTCACATTTTGGCGAACTTTCGAAAAAAAAAGCCCTAGGACTCCTAAGGGTCTAAGACCAAAATTGGCATAAAATTTCCTAGGTTCAATATAGAAACTAAGAGGCGTCACTGAAGAAGATGAAGGTACCTGAGTAGGTGCCCTTCCCCGTCACCATGTTTTGATACTAGTTGTTTATGCTTGAGTAATAGTTTATTATTGTTTTATGTGGAGGTATGGGAATAATATTGAGTTTAAGAGCATCTCCAACGGTGCTCAGTATGTGACTCGAGACAGTAAAATTTATTGTTAAAAAGTCAAAATGTGCCGGTTTAGCTCAGGAAATTGGTTTTTCTGCACCAAATTTGTGCAGCTTGATGTGGCTAGTAAAGGGCGCAACACAGTTTGTGCACCTCCCAAAAAGAGTGTAATAAATTGCACCTGACTGCGGCTCAGTATTTCTGATTGATCGATCTAAGTGATTGGTCCAGGTGGTTTGCTATTAGTAGTCCCCCGTGTATATGCAGTTCCAGTTTCAGTTTTATTGGTGAGGTTGCAAAAAAACAAATAGCTAAACTTAGACATTTAATTATACTGTCCAGAGTTACATACTGAGCAGCGTTGGAGATGCTCTAAGGCTTTTTTTTTGGTGTGTGTGTGTGTGTGTGTGTTTGGCACATTGTTCACATGTTCAAATTGTCGAAATCGTGAGACTTTTTGATTTTGGACCTCTTTCAATGGGAAAATTATTCCATGTTTTTACCTTCTATCATGAGGGTGCATGTCCATATTTCAATTAATTAAATGAGAGTGTCTTCCTTTTATCTATGAAGCCAAGTAAATTGTTTTGTTTTGTCAGGCTGACATCTCCCAAATCACGGCTCTTCATGCCATGTTCTTGGTATCTTTGGAAAGCTCTTGATGATAGGGGTGCACCAACTTAGTTTGAGACTATTTGGAGTTAGAGTGTGGAAGCTATTGATTATTGAATCATTTTCTCAATGAAAATAAAATAAAAACTGAAAATTGTATTGGAATTTGCCCCTGGGTGTTCTTGATGTTGTTGGAAAGCCCTCCACTAGTCAGATTTATTAGAGTGTAATTTCAAAAAAATTCAGAGGTAAGGTGTGAAAGACATTTATTTTTGAGTGGATTTTATTGCTGGGAATTCAGAAAAATTGCAAAAATTGGGTTTGGAAGAAAAAAATTCTGTTGAGCCTTCAATGTGTTCACACTTGGGCCAAAGACACACGCTGCACTAGCATATGTGAATACACAACAACTTTTGGGCAAAGCATATCACATAAATGTGCAATGCTATTTTTGAACATCTTGCCGAACACATTGGGAACTTCAAGAACCTTTGAGAACTTACTGGGAACCGATTGGGAGCTTGATGGGAACAAAGAAGAACTAAAAAACCCCGACATTAACCCCTACCCAAACCGCAAAAAAATAATAATCCTGGGCCTTCTGAGGGCATGTTACATAACCTCATTGGCTGAGTAGACTTTCTATTCCTTCATTTGTTTGTCACCATTTTCAACCTAGCCTAATGGCACGGACATAAAATTTGGGGGGCTTATCTATTCAAAGGGAAATTAACTTTTTCAAATGGAATTGAACTTTGACATGAATACGGCATAAGCAACATGTTTATTTGTTCTTAGCATTTTATTAATTTAATAAATTAATTTAAATTAATTAATTAAATTTTCTTCTTGTTTTTAAAAAAATCTTTCTTTGTAAACTACCTAGTAGGCCAACTTTGTTATCTTCTTTCTTAAAGGAATGTTCATTTGTGAAACTTTTTTAGTTTGATATGCAAAAAGCAAATGTGTCCAATTCTATCCACTTATAGTTCTACTTTCTAGCTTTAAATCTTTATTTGAGCTCATTTGTTTAAAAACATGTTGCATTGTGCACAAGACAAATATCATATACATAGGATAACTCTCTTTTTTTGGTGCAAAAGGTCCACCATGACAAAAAGTGAGGAACAAAATAACAAAAATAAGAATGTTTGTAGTGAAACAAAAAAATTACAAACAAAAAAGTGCAAAATATCAATTTGCACTTGAAATGATTCTTTGGATAAGATAACAAGGGTGTAGTTAACAAGTTTCCTAGGAAAGAAAAATCTTTGGGAAGGGGGCTAGGTTGTTTTTACACAATTATTTTTACAACTTGCATCCTAAAGCAAAATTGACCAATATAAAAAAAATAATGATACATGTTAGAAAACCAATAATTAAAAATTTAGACACAACAAAAAAATATGACAAGTCCAAAAATCCAAATTAAGTTTTATCATTCGTAAATGACAAAAATCATTACCTACCAACATATTGCCAAATAATCTTTTTTAAATGGTGTCAAATTATCACCTAGTTTGAAATGAGGGTTGATCTTTCTTAGGGTTCACATTTGAGCTACCCAAATTGTGCACAACAAAGGAGCTCGAGCACACAAGACTAGTGAAAGACATGGACTTTACAAGGTGCATAGCACATACTTTATTTATTAAGGGGGACCCTAATGACTATGAATATCTAATTATTAATATACATGTGATGTAAATCTTGGGAGTTCATTGTTTTCAAGATTAGGTCAACACGAACCAAGGGTGCAAAAAAGGAGAAAACATTAGTCATACTTGTATAGTCCCATCAACAAACATTGGAATTATGAAGTTGTATGTGCATAGTTCATTTGTTTGTGTGTAAAATATTTCAATTATTGCCTTCCATTTTAAATTTTAAAAATTTCATACAATTTATTGTGCATAAATGTTATCTTTATTTCAACTTATAGTTTTGAAACATAAGAGAGATGTCCAACAATTTAATATTACTATGTTCTTTTGGACATCTAACTTTTCTTAAAACACTAGAACATGTTCTATTTAATAACCAATTGTTGTTCACTAACCATTTAGTTTCAAAGAAAATTTGTTAACGTAAATAGCTGAAATTAACAACCCAACAAAAGCACCCAAAACATGATAAAAATCAAGTAATTGTGCAACAATTGCTACATGTATGTGGATTAAATGCCTAATGTTGGGGAAACATGTTGCTATATATGTTTATATATCCCAAAGCCAAACTTTTTTCAAACATTAGGCACATTGCACAAACTTGAACTTTTTTGGGGGCACAGGTCGGAAAGCGAAAGGAAGTGCCTTTATAAAAACAACACTAAGAGGGATTATGGAGATTTAATAGTGTGATTCCATATTAATTAGTTAGTTGGAGTTGGGCTCAAGCTACAATTTGCATTTTCTAATAAACTTATGGAGTGGCCTAGGAGGGGGAAAAACCATTCTAAGAGTCGAGAGTCTAAACAACTGAAAAAGGAAATTTCCATTCCACTCTGAAGTGGGAGTGATATGAAACTAAAGAAACTTTGTTGTCACTAAGACTGTATACATATGCAAGAGTCCCTAGAGTAGAAGAAGGGTGGAGTTCCTCCCCTTTGTCCCATGAAGGCTATATAGGTGAGAGGAGGACAACATTTGTCAAAGGATATGAGATAGAAAAGAGGTGCTATTGGGAACATCTTGGGGACAATTTTGAGAACATGTGGAACAAATTGGGAATGCGATGAGAACCCATTGGGAACATCTTGGGGAAAATATTGAGAACATGTGGAACAAATTGGGAATGTGATGAGAACCCATTGGGAACATCTTGAGGAAAATATTGAGAATGAGGGAAAATGAAAGAAACCTCCCCCCAAACCTCCCCCCACCCCCACCCCCACCCCCACCCCAATTCAAAAGCAAAAAAAATCGCTGCATCTTGAGCACATGCAGAGCTTCCCACTCCCAGAACTGTTCATCATCTTTTTTTGGGCTACGCTAATGGCAGGGAAATTTTGGGGACGTACCCTAGTACCTTGGCCAATTCGGCACTAATTATATTATTTTCCAAAGAATTGTTGAAATTTTCAAAAATTATTTCTTCCCAATCAAAAAATAATATTGTGAAGGATAATAGTGAATATTTAGGAATATCCCATTTGTTGAAATGAAAATTTCAAAATTAATTAATTAATTAATTATTCGACAGACATGTGTTAAAATGGCCAAGGTACTAGGGTAATAGTGTGTGGTCTATTTCATGTGTCTATTAAAATCTATGGTGTCTTTCGTATTGCAAATTATGTAAAAAAAAAACACATGGCAAACAGGACGGGTAATTTGCAATACCTTGTCTTCCAACTAACTTAAAAGAGCTGGTTGATTCAATCTTCAAATGCAAAGTAGAGAAAATTGTAGAATGAAGGAATCTGATATTTTTATTTTGAAAGACTTTCTATAAACTTGAGTCCCAATGAGTGGGAGGAGACTTTGAGAGTCACACACATAACAAGTTCAAGCTTAAGAGGAGCAAGCTGGCTGTTGAGAAAGAAAGGGAGACTACCCATCTGTAAGAAACTAACAACCCAACAAAAGCACCAAAAGCAAAAAGAGTAACAAAATGTCAAGTGCAGTTAACCCAATGGCCACCAGACCTTGTACTATTTGACATGCTAGTTAGATAGTTAGTTTACCTTATCATGCCTATTGTGCTTTGCAATATTAGATGAAGTGCCTTCCAATTTTTTATTTTTTATTTTTTTGCAATGAGTCAATTTGATTGGCCCATCACTCCAAAAAAAAAAAAAAAACTGTGGGTGCTCCCAAAAATAGAATGTTCTATTTTGAAATATAAAGTTCCTCCGCTTTTCCAACCTATATAGGTGAAAGGAGGACAACATTTGTCAAAGCATATGAGATAAAAGTGAGGTGCTATTGGGAACTCTTTGCTTGGACCCTCCCCTTCCTGAAACAAAAAAGAAAAAAGAAAGTGAGCTCGCTTCTGGTAATGCCCTTATTGAATCTAAAATTAGCCTAATATTTTTTATGGAAGAGATTATCCAAAATACCACAAGAATGAAAGACCTCTATGGAAAAATGGGAAATATCTCCAAAGAAATGGAAGACAATTTTTTTTTGGGTGGAAGAGCTTGTAATTTGATGTCAATAACTTAATAATTATGTAAGTATTTAGAGATTAACATAGATATGGTAATTATGTAATTATTTAGGGGTTGAAATTGATATGATAATTATATAATTATATAAATTTAACATTGATAATTTGTTAAGTGGTTTTGTTTTATAATTTCATAATGATTTGCGAATCATCACCAATTAGTTATGATTTTCAATTAATATGCAGAACTAAAACATAATACTTCATTAAGAAAGTCTTTGCACATATGATGTGTAAGACTTTAATAATTTCTTTATTTAATTTGTTTGTTTAATATATAAGTGAATGTTTGAAGTTTTTGAAAACACTTTTCACTTGATAAGAACAACTTGTTTTTTAAAATAATTTCTTTAATAAAATAAACCTATGAAAAGAAAATTAAAATTAGTTTTCAAAAAGTTTAGCATAATTTGTGAGTCTGTAAAATCCATGGTAGGAGGATGGTTATGCCATAATAATTAAACATAGAAAATAAATAAATGAGTATATATTTGTGCAAACAATAATATAAATTTCATAAGTATACAATAAAAATGTATAATTTCAATCCTATAATTGTTTATATTCCACAAGCCCATCTTCAAAATGAAAGGTCTTGACATTTTTTAGGTGCCAAATATGCTTCAAAATGTCCCATCTAATAATTTTAAAATTGATGATAGGAGTTCAAACCTCATTGCTCCCATGAAACATTGTGCAGATGAAAAGATCAAATACTTTTTATGTTCATAATTATGTTTAAAAATTAAAAAAATTCATGGTTATGTTAGTTTTTGTGAAAGAGGTCTGCTCCAAGTGTGAGGTTTCGACAATAATTATCTCCCACCTTTCTTGATAACTACCTACATTTCATAAGTTTTTTCTTTTTCTTCCTATTTATCAACATGGATATGAAAAAAAATTAATTAATGTGTGTCTTTTCATGTCCATGAAATGAATATTAATTTACATTAAATTTGAAATTTACATAAATAAAGATCAATTTTTGAAAATCATACAAAAACATAAGGGGAAAAAAAAAGAAAAGTTAACCATCACTGGTAGTGCGCAGTAGTACAGAGCTCAAATGGGAAATAGGGAGTTAATTATGAGTTGTTTTTCACAAGCTGACCTGAGAGTTCAAACTCTTGGATTAATTTGGCCTCCCTTTGAACTTTGAAGTTGCTTCATCTTTTCAAGGGTTTTCAAATTCACAAATACAATCCAAAAATTGCAATACTTTGTTCTTACTTGAAGAATCATTTTATAGCCTGAGTTTGACAAAGGATGGTGGCCAAATATATTGAAAATTCAAACTTCATTCATTAATTTGATGAAACTTATATTAATTTAGCTAATGGAATTTATTTGTATGTTGATTTTTTTATTTTAAAAATAATTATTTTTCTTCTAGTTTCATAATAGCAAGCATTCAGTAAATATAAGGGAAACAAATTAATGAGAAATGAAGTATCCTATTAAATGCCCTTAGAAGAAGCTACCGGGTTTTCTTTTTTCTTTTTTCAATTTAGCAGTTTCTAAAGTTTGGCAAAACATTCCACAAAATTCCAAACTTTTTTTTGTCACCACAGTGTGAAAATTCATTCAAGAAAAAACCCTCTGGAAGCCACACCAAAGCTAATTGACCCTGCCATTGTGAAATAATATTGAGTGCACCAAAATGTTCGAACTTCACAACTTAAAACTACATACACCATCTTCTTATGAGGTCATGGTCAAAAGAGTAAAACATGATACATCCTAATTTAACTAAACATTTATAAGAAGGCAATTTTGCAATTTTTATATTGCACTCGATGTGTGTAGTGTAGTATTTTTATACTTGGGCTCTAGTACCCATTTGAGTGCATTTTGGAGGCTAGAGGGGTGCACTTGCATGAGTCTTTACCACCATAGATCCTACCTCCTTTCATACTAGGTGGGTTCTACAAGGTTTTGTAACAATAGATATCATGGTACTTATTAGTCTACCATCCTAAAATGGCTTTCATTCAACAGTACATAGCAGCTCTTGAATTCATATGGGATCATCCACTATGCCCACCTTAGCTCAAATCCATATTCTTAAATATAACTCATGTTTGGCAAATTTTGTTTGAAACAATTAAATTTTTCCAAAAAAAGAGCCCAACAGCCCCAATCTGAATATGTCATAATTTCAACAATAATTAGTAGTATGTTAAGTTCACTTATAAGTTTTTAAATTATCTTTGGTATTCTAGTATTTAAAATTTTTTCCCATATTAAATATATGTTGGGTTTGACTCTTTGAAATTTCAACAATTTTCTTTGCTTTTTTTTTCAACTGGCCCTCTTAGAACTAATTGGTGCTGAGCATGAGTCATAGGTACAGTGGTGTACCACAACAAATACACATAACCATTAAAGTTATCGGTAAACTCACCCTCTCTTTCACCCCCTATCCCCTCTTTCAGTGGTATCCGCAAAGTAAGGAAATTTTATTAAATCTCAGTTTGAAATGCTAAAATTCAGCGTTTAATGCACAAGGTTCGAGAGTAGTTATGGTAGTTGTACAGGTAGGAGCCGTGAAAATATATGTAGCAGTAGTGGAGGGTCTCAGGAAAGAGGGGATGAACTCAGTTCACCACCAAAACTGGTCGAAAAACTAGTTTGAGTCCCCGTTATTTCGTTTTGTAAAATTTCATTCCCCCAATTTTTTAATTTATATCTAAAATTTGGTGATTTTTTTCAAAACATCAGGGCTTTACCGATAACTTTATTATCTCTGTGGAGTTTTGACAAAGATTTTGTG
>Ga0116231_10008513_pt1 | contig 17951 bp, 9 predicted proteins | sample S1TSphgellanicum_2_FD_89695 | JGI IMG/M metagenome (GOLD analysis project Ga0116231, IMG submission 89695) | Host-associated microbial communities from peat moss isolated from Minnesota, USA - S1T2_Fd - Sphagnum magellanicum MG | ecosystem: Host-associated > Plants > Peat moss > Unclassified...
AATGAAGTTTTTTTTTTTTTTCAAACTTTTCTTTATATTATTGTGTTAAGATTTGCATTAGAATTTTGGGAAAAAATGTCACACGATCATTTTTTTCCCAAATCCATTTACTAGTCCTTTAATTGTTTAAAAACATTAGTTATAATGCTTTAAAAGTGATTTTACACATTTTCACATCACTAAATTTATTTCAAATTTATTTACATGTTCCCATGATATATATGAATGTTGTCATATAAGTAAGTTGAACAATTTCAATTCCAAATTAAATTATTAGTTTGAAAACATGAAAAACTAAGCATTAGTTACATTTAGTGTTTTTGCCCACACCCACCTATCGCATTTCTTGGCTAGCTCGAATTAGAATAAACTAAGTGCAAAGATATATGAATTTGTTGTTCAATCTTCGAGGAATCTTCAATGAACATTGATTTGATGCTAAAATCAAGGGCTCTTGCTCCAATTTTAGGATATTGTTCTTTGTGCCCCAAATGAGCTTTAATGGATCACATGACAAATTCATCAACAACCAATTTCACTTTGTGGTAACAAATGTTAATTAAAATGTTTAACTTCAATCCTAATGTTGCACATGTTTCAATGATATGTTCCTCTTACCTAGCCCATATGAGTCGAGTAATAATGCATAACATATTTGAATTCATTGTGGGAGGTTAATGATTGTTGTTTTGTTCATCATCGAAACCATGAAAAGAGTTAACATATTCACAAGAAGAGCAAGATATTTTTGCTAAAAAAGTCATCACTATGATGATCATTACAATAATCGTGATGTTTATGTAAATCTCTAAAAGCATTTTCACCCATGTTTTTCATTATTTAAACTTCTATTGCTAAGTTTTAAAACATTTTGGACTTTGACAAGTTCCAAATTTCAAAATCTACACGATAACGTCCTAATATACTTTTCACTATGAGAAAAAAGGGTGTTTTGTAACTAGCCTTTCAACTCAATTTTTGAGTTGCATCGGACACTTGCAATTCACCATATGTATGGTGCAACTCATTACAACTCAATTGCAACTTTGTCGCAACAATTCCTTTTCAACTACTATGCAACTCCCCTATGACTACAACCATAATGTCATGTTAACATCATTTTTCATCCATCCATCAAAATTGAACACGTGGCACTAAAAGATTTTTCATGATTTTTTTGAAATATTGATATCCATTGTCCATTATGATTATTTGTTTTGGATGGTCTTGGATTATGACATGTGGCATAATAAAAAATTGCCACATGGCATATTAATTGAATTTTGGAAACAAATATATGTATGTACTTAGGTGGGTTGGTACATAACCATAGGTAGGTAAGTTCATATAACTCCAACCTACCTACTTATGTAACTATTTATTTACTATCTAGGTAGGTAGAAAAGTAGGACCTACTTAGTTAATTAGGCAAGTAGGTAGGTAGGAAAATTAAATACTAGAAGGTAGATGAACTAAAGAATAGCCAGATAAGTTTTTTAATTTGTTATGCGTTTTGTCTTTGGGGTTAAGCTTTTATGAACTCATTGAAACATGGCACATATATTTTAATGTAAAAATGCAAAAAGAAACACCTCTTTTATATAAGTATGAAATGAAATATTGAAAACAAAGCATATAACTTAAATATTTTAGTTACACCCTAATTGCAATTGAGTTGTAATTACAAAAAAAAAATTTCCCACATGTTTTCTATTTAAATTTAATTTTGTAATTAATTTGAAATTTATAACTAATCATCTAACATAATTATTTGAATTCAATATATGAGAATTAGTTATCTAGATTGATTTTATGAATTAATTAATATAATTCAGTATTATCTAGTTGACTAATTCAAATAATTAATTATCAAAATGAATATTAGATGGTTAATTATTTAAATAACTCTTAGATAATTAATTATGTTGATAATTGAATATCTGAATTCAAATAAAATTCAATAATTACTTACTTACATTAACAAAGTTTATTATTTAAAATTATTTGAATTATTTTATATAATTATTTAATGAGTTTAAGTAATTAGTTCATAATAATTAAGTATATTACATATTAATTACTAATTTAAAAATTGATAACAAATAATTCATTTTGAAATATTAAATAATAAACATGAATTTGAATAGAAGACATTGAAGCATATAGAGACATATTCATATGTACACCCTTATTGCATGTTTAATAAAAAATATATATTTCTTTTAATTTCAAATCAAAAATAGACTTTCACCTTTCATGAAATTCTATGGTTTGATATGTATGTATACCAACATATTATTGTGAATTCCAATGTAATGAGATATTATTAACACAACAATTGAATATCAATCACAAAAAATAGGACTATAATGTTTACCACATTATTTAAATTTTATTTATTTACATAATTACAAATTTTAAATATTTTAATTAATTCATCAAAATTTTCAATTATATTTATTAATTTGTACTAAGGGCTATTTTTTTTGTCTATTTTTAGTTCACAATAAATTGGCCATTAATTAATATTTAATATGTAGCAATTATTTCTAAATATCATATATTAAATCCACCACAAGATATAACCTTTGTGGGTGCCACAACTAGTAGCATAATAGTGGCATAGTAGTGGGTAACTAGTAGTACAATAATGACTACTTAGTGGCAACATAGTGACCAATGAGTTGCACAAATAAACTTCATAGTTAAAAACCAATTACAAAGTTTGTACCTCATGGACGATGAGAATGTGGACACATGGCATAATCACAGATATGAAAACTATACCCTAGTTGTAAAAAAGTTGTTCAATATGTAGTCCATTTTTAACAATTGTAAATTAGTTGCACGTTATAACTGCAATGCAATTCCTCAAAAAATCAAACATAGTTTATTACATGTGTAACTATGGTGCATATAAATTATTGTATATGAAACACATTTAGAACTACAATGCAACTACCAAACAATTAGCTTATTTTCTAACATGGAATTTTATTTATTAAATGATCGTATTTATAAAATGTAGTTGCATAGGAGTTACATTTTGGAGGAATTAGTTGCAACATAGTTATATTTGAGTGGTTTTTGAGCTCTAGTTGTAGGGGAATGTGGTTTCCACATACATGATTTTTCATAATGTTTGAATAACATCATGAATAACATTCTTATTTTCTTCTTCTTCATCCTTTAATTCAAATTCCACGAGTTCATCTCCCATAGGAATGAAAGACTCTTCAAAAGTTTCATCAAAAAGTTGATTCAATTTTTTTACTTTTGTTTCAACTTGTGAAGTAGAATTCAAAACCTTTTTGCTTTTGACACTAACAAGATCGTCAATTGTGAAATTATCACTTTCAACAAAGAAAATAAATATATGACACACCGTTTACAACCAATGATGAACCAAATGTGCTAGAAGGTTTAGGTGTATTAGCAAATTGTGAATCAACTATGATAGAAAGTGAAACACTATGATTAGATTATAACTCTACAACAAGCTATGAGATTTTCAAATTAAATGGATTGTCAAATGCAACATTTCATTTTGAAAAATCAAGGTTAGGAGACAAACTTGTCATGAACTTCTTAGGGGATAGAACAACAAGAGCTCTCACACATTTCTAATTCAACATGATTCGTTTAATAACACCACATAGATTACTTATGTTTTCCATCATATGAATGCTACACAAACAAAAATCAACATTGAACATCCATCAATCTACTAACAATATGCGCCATGAAATTCATTTATATGAAACTTAATCACATTGAAATGCAAAATCACAACAAAATCAAAATAGAAATGAAAGAATTAGTGCAACATAATAGAAAACATGAATAAGCTAATGTGAAGTTTGTTTGCACACACAAATGACACAAATCATCATATCTTGTTTTCAAATTTAAGGTCATATGTCATAGGTCATGTATCATAAACAAAAAATTCTTTCCAAAGATTTCTTTTTAGTGCTTTACGTAAGGTGAAGCATCTTCATGCGAGTGGGCTAGTATTGAGGTCCTATGAAACAAGGGTAGAGTCCAAGTTTTAGAGCACGATACATCAATACTTGAACACCTTTGTGAGGATGCCTCACCCTATATGTCAGTTTCCCTCCTAGAAATATTAGAGGGGGACATCATCATGGTAAGGGTACCCCCCAAGGAACCATAGGAAGATATAGGACTTTTTCCATTATTTACCAAATTAAGAATCTAAATTGCACAAACTTAATTGAAAAAAATTTAACAATTCAAATTAAGATAATTTGTATGGTAGTAGTGATTTTTCACTTGTGTACATTGTCGTAGATCAATATTTTGGTTAAAAATTAGAATTGCAAAAAATGTTGATATAAATTTTAATTAAAAAATTAATATTTTTTTATGCATGATTAATTCATGAAAATGTGACGTGCACTTAGGCTATAAATTATAAGCCCAAGGAATACAAAAAGTCAACCAAATGTTTTCGAAAAAAACATATTTTCCTTGCAACCCCAAAAAGGGAATTTTATGACCTTAAATATTTTTCATATGGTTTATAATTGAATCAAGTGCATTTGATGAACATTGCTAAACAAAAATTTAAATATTATTTATCCATACACAAAAGTTGAAATTAATTGTATTTATTAATACATTCCTTTTCATTCCTAATAATAATAATTATTATTATCAAATTATAACTAATGAACTAACAATTGTTATTGAAAACTAAATTCGTACATGATTTTTATAAAAAAATCATATTAAACTAGTCACATTAATTATTATATAACCAGATTTATTATTTAAAAAATTATTGGTCGAATAATTTTTTTTCTATTTATAATTATTAACTATAAATACAATAATTTGCTCAACATATTGTTAATTTTTATAATTACAATAAAATTACTGTAAAAATATTTATCATAAATAAATAATTACAGATTTTTAAAAAAAAACTTAACTAACTTCATAATAATACTTGAAATTATAATCCTTACAGTAGTTATTTTAACTACATTATAATTTTTTCCAAAATTGTAACTTAGATTTAAAATTATAAATTACATGTTGTGAATAATTATGTTCAATTAAAAAATAATTATGCATATCCTATGATTAATTCTTATCTGAAGTAATTACAATGATTTCAAAGAAATGTAACATTAATTACAGTAATTCATTTCTTATACTGTCAAAATATAAATTATATAATATAAAAATCTGTGTTTTAACAATAATTTTTTAGTGGAACTTATAATTCATAAATATAATCTTTTATAATTATTTATAAAAGTGATTTATTATGGATAACACTCGTAAAAAAACCCCTTAAAGCTCAATCAATAATTTTTTGAATTAACACATTATTCTTGACAATCCAAAATAATAATTTGGAATTGAAATTTTGACTTTCAAACCAAATGATTTTCAAAATTTTAAATTAAAAAATTCACAATTGAAATTCTAATTTTTAGAACCAAAAATAATAATTTAAAATTCAAATTATTTTTGTAAAGAATTGAAATAGTAGTTTTCAAAATGGAAATATTAATTTTTAGATTCATTATATGAACAATATATCTGCGCATAATTAATATACACATTAATATATATTTTGATATATGTAATATATCATAAATATAATTTTAATACATACATAAAATACACCCCTATGTTATCGTAAAATACTTTTAAGATAAAACTAATTTGGTGACTATGCAACTAATGGGACATGTCAATCTAATAATGGATGAAAATAGATTTAAAAGTTATCCAACCAATAAAATGAAATTTGCAATAATTGCATCATAGCTGTAAAAATGATCAAAATAGTTGAATTTAAATGTTGTTATAAATACTCCCAAACTTAATCACAAACGATTATAAGTCGTATATAATCGCAAACGGTGTGGTTACATTTTGGTTGATTTCTACCAGTGTTGTGACAATCAAAATAACAAGTTACAATTTCAAAATTTTAAAGAACCTACCTAAAACATGGTTCAAGTTTTAAAATCGAACCTTAATTAGAACCAAAGTTCCCCAATTTTAAGAACCAAAACTAAAGTCAAAATCAAGGTTCCAACTATGTGTGAAACTAGAACCAAATCTAGTTTACAATTTTTTACTTCTAAAATGAAGTCTGTAATCATGAGTAATCCACTTATAACCCACCAATTTTGGTATAACCACTAATGGGTTATTTAGAACTAGATTGGGTTCTATTTCATTTTTTATTTTCATAATTGAAATCAAAACCAAAATTAACTTTTTAATTGTTGAACAACCAAACCCCAAAACCTATTTGTAGGTTCCACTTAACCCCTAAACATTAGAGCAAACCATTTTTGGTTCACTGCTTCATGTTTTCTTACTTACATTATATTGAGTTTAAAATTGACACCGTTACGATATAAGATCATGTTAGACCTTTTTTGTCACCCTTGTGAGGTTGCATTTGAGTTTTTCAAGTTGGTTGACAAATGTTTTCGAAACTTGAGTAACATCTAACTTGTACAACCAAATTACAAAAACATTTGTGCCCATGCTACAAAATAAAATAGTGGAATCTAGGAATGAGGTGAGTTTATACAATGTGCTTATAGCGAACGTTATGAATTATCCAAATAGTTGTGAAATTTTTTTGCCTAAATTCTTTTTAGCATTTTGTGCACATTGGATGATCAAGTTTTGACCATTCATTTCTCGTTTATTTTCATTCTTTTTTTAATAGTTTTTTTTTCACATGATTCATATGCATTATTTCTATTTGATGACAAAAATTATCACAGGTGAAGCACAACATCTTGTTCCAATTCTTCAAAAATGTGCAATTTCTGAAAGCTTCTAATTTTTAAAAAAAAATCAACAATGAAGTTTTTTCATTTCTCTTTCAAATCTTTCTTTTAATTTATAATTGAAACATTCAACTTGAAATCCTTTATGATTTTACATAATCAAAATTTCAAGTTCTATCATTTTACATGACTTGTGAATGGCCTTGTAATGATTGGTTCAACTTTTGGATCATAATTATTTTGGTGAAATGTCAATGAAAGTTTATTATCGCCTTTTATAAAAGGCTAATTAGTTTTTGTTACTCCAACTACACTACTGATTTGGAAATAAAAAACACACACACAAAGTCATTTTATACATCACTTGATAGCCTATGGTTTCACAAAATTGATTATTGAATTTCCATGTGAAGAATTATTTAGGCCCATGAACATGATAATTTTAAAAGCCCTTAAATGTACAACTTACACAATGTAAAAGATTATCAAGTAGTTTCTTCACATAATGACAACACTTTTTAACCTCCTTGTTGAGGTAACCAAGGAAACCTAAATTGTACTTGCAAATGTAATCAATTTAAGTTCAAAGTCCAATGTCCAAACCATGTTGGGGGGTTCTACTATTTTTACAAAGAACCCTCTATTCTTTTTTTTTTATATAAAATTATTTCTTTTTTGGTTTTTTTTCTGTTTTTTAATATAAATTCTCTTTGGGTTTTAGTTCCCTACTTGAGTAACCTTTAAGCAACCCTGTGACAAAACTCTTTTGCCATTGAAAAAATAAAACAATATAATCTTGGCAACTTTGTTTTCAAAAAATATAAATTTTTTGCTAGATTTAAAAAATTGTGGTCACCCCAAAAGAAATGATTGAATGGATTTAGTTATAGTACCTTAACATAAAATCTAAAAGTACCCTTCAATTGTGTTTCAAAAAAAGAAATTATTTCTTTCATAGACAAGCAAAAAATTCCAACACAAGGCATAAATTCACTCTCTTTCACCAAGCCTAGCATAAAATCCATTTTACAAAAGCATGGGATTTGCACAAAGTCTATAATACCATAAAATGTTTTCCATTTCTAACTATGAAAGATTGTGTGTCATTTTTCATCCCCTTGCACTTTTTTGGTCTTTTAAAGATGCATCTTTCCATGTGAAGTGAACTAAATAGCATTCCTAGAACATGTCCTTCAAATCAAGGCTTCCTTATTTTAATGATCAAAGTTTAAAAGAAGTTTCTACCAAACATGGTTATTGTCACAATTATGCAATTTTCTATTTGTCTAGGTACTTGTTGTCCAGTTTTTTCTCCTTTGTTCAAACCATATTGTATGTATTGTATTATGGAGCTTTTCATTTGTTTACTTCTTGGCCATGCATTCACTCTCCTCCACTCTAAACAACATGGAAGCCCACTACCTATTGTTAGTCCAACAAGGTAGGCAAGCCATGTTGCATGTGCTTCTCTAACATGTTTCAAAATCTAGGGAATTGCATAGGGAACTTTTTCCAAGGATCTTTGTGTGGTTTAAGGCCCATTTGATAGTGGGTAGCCCCTAACATTGGGCACAAAAACTCACAAAGTTTTGAAATCATTAAACTTTGTTAGGTGAAAACATGTTAATGTATACAAATTTGTGGACCTTATTTTAAAAAAAATAGAATAATCATATAATAAATTTTAATATAGAAACTTTGAAATAATGTAATACCTTGGCCATTTCAACACATGTCCATCAAATAATTAATTAATTTTCAAGTATTCATTTCAACAATGTGATTTAGATTTTTTTAAAATTTTAAGATTAATTTAATTAATGTCAAACTTACCAACATACAAATGTATTATCTATTACGATGATCAATATGAAGATGTTTTTTAACATTTTTTTAATCATATTATGTTTCACATTCTTGCTATGCATTTTAATGATTTTCTTAAAATGCAAATAGATTATAGGTGTCCATAATGGTTTAAAGTAAATGAAATTAAAATTTTAATTAGACTTTTGGTAATTTCAAGTTGACGGTGCACTAACATATATTAAATTATTTAAAACATTTCATATCAAAGATCATACTTTATCAAATCTTTAACATAAAAGTAGGTTTCAAATCAAATTTACCAACCAGTTAAAAGCCTATTCATCATTTATATTTCTATATTACTTAAAAGTTTTTGAAAGTTGGTATTCAACTCACCACAAACTTAATGGAATGCATTATGATATCATAATGAAACTTTAAAAAAAATTGAATATACTTTTTACATGTATGTCAAAAAGACAAGACTAAAAGTATTGAATAAGCTTTTGTTTTGCCTTACTTTATCATGATTTCACCCATTGAATCCTCCCCAAATTTCCCTATTCACTACTCTACTTCATAATCCCCCAATTCTGTTCATTCCCTGAACTTCCCATTCTCAATTTCTTTTAATGTTCATTTGCCAAAATTTTGTTAGTGAATCACATCAATCTATCAACTAATATGAATAAACACCATTTGTGGTGTCCCAACAACTTTAGTATTTACTGGTGATAATTTCGAACTCTTATTCAAGTTTCCTCTTGCCAAAAATCTACTTGATCCACAACTCACATTTATTGCAAATTTAATAACCAATCCCCTTTTGACAACATTCTTGCTATGCACAATAACCATTTCCACTCTTATGGTTATTATGAGCACATTAAATGATTAAATAACTTTTATCCTAGCAAGTTGTGTCTGAGTTTCAACAATTGTAACTTTTAACATTCTTAGTGAAGTTGTGTTCATTCAAGTCTGAGAATGTTCCATTTCATGGTTACCCATTGGTAACTTTTGTGGTGTAGAATGTGGATGTGAATACATCTTTGGTTTTCTGCTCTTGAACTGAATGGATGGATGAATCTATCGACTCTATGGTCCTAATTGGCTTCCCAATTCCATGTTTCTCAATCTATTATACACTATAAGAATTTTTGGTTCTTATTCTTGTGGTTGATCCATTAATGTTTTTGCCATAATTTATAATTCCACATGTTTAGGAGTACTTACTTTGATGTGGAAACGCACAAAAGGATAATCCATAATTGCATGTCCTTCTTCCTCATAGAATGCATAAACTTTTGAAAATAATTTAACTACTTCCAAATCCAAAGATTCATTCATTTTCTGAAAATCCCGAATCCATATTTCACGCCATACCACCTTTTGTGGTAAAAACAACCTATGCCTTGTAAGTTTTTCTTTTGTTTTGAGAACCCGTCTGTCCAACATTAAATTTTGATATGGGGTTTTTATAAGCCCTACACACTCCTCTCCATTTTCAAGATTGTTTTATGTTTGTCTTTTAGCGATTTAACAATTTGAATCCAAGTCTATTTTTTATTGTAAACTTTAGGTCACAATTTGATTCATCTTATTTTACAGTCTTTTATTTTTAGAGTTTATACATCGTTTTGTAGTCCTTATAGTGTCAACCATTTAGACCTTTAATATTTTTTGACATACCTTCTTAAATTTAGTGTCGTAACCCTAACATTGGATTCACGATGAAGTGTGAAGTGCAAAGGCCCATGAGGCCGAAAATGTGCTTAAGTGTGAAACACATTTTCACAAATGGGGGAGAATGCAAGGGCTAAAGCCTAATGACTTCCAAATGCACTCCCATTTTGGGAATTACACTTGTGTGAGAGTTGCGAATGTTCGAAACTTTAGTTAGAAAAGTAAACAAACACCAAATTGAGTCTCATGACACCATTAGAAAGGTCTTGAAGCATACATGCTTAAAGTGCCTTCGCATTGTTCATTTACACTTGATTTGCATGAGTTATGATCAAAAGAAGGTGTGAGAATTTGATTTCCAACCATAAATCCCTTGAAAGCAAGGGTCAAATGAGGTCTGATTAAAGTGTGTTATACACCATTAGAAAAGAATTTTTAGTAGCTATAAGATATTTCCCTCCTTTTCTCAAAACAAACTTGATTTGAAAAAAATATAAACGATCAAAATTTTGGGACAACAAAAGTCCCAATTTTGGGATTCCCATTTAAGAGTCCTGGGGAAAACTAACATTTGAATGTAATCCCCATAGAAAGGCACATAATATATTATAAGGGAAAGAATGATGCCTCCTTTTAAAGGTTGTGAACCATGTAAAGTTTCTGTTTAAGGTTGTCCCTACTAAGTTTGTCACACCACTTCCATTCAATTTCCATTAACCACCTTCTTTTCTTGATTATGTAAATTGATTTCATTTTGAACTTTCACTTATGAAGTTGTTCTAATGTCATTTTGGAGCTCTAACACACCTTACCTTCAAAATGCTTCCAATTAAAGAATGTGCCCTAATTCTTTTTTTTCTTCTGTTGTTTCACTTTGGGACCCACCTTTAGGTCTCTTGAGGAGTTGGAACTGCAACATTTTGAATTGAAAAACAAAACCATTCATTTGAACACTATCATCTACAACATTATAACATAAATTTAAAAAAACCTTATTGTTATTATAAAAAAACAAAAGAAAAAATTCCCACAAGATGGTCACCAAATGGTAGAAATGAATTTAGTTTTTGTAAAATTATTCCATTTTACTATAATAACAAATTTGCATTACCATATGCACATTCATATATTTTGTTTTGATTTTAAACACACCTAACACTACAATTCATTAAAACATTAGATTAATACTTATTTCATACAACTAGAATTTGCAATTTAATATTTAGTGTAGAAAAATTTAAAAACAAGATTTGAATTCATTTCATTAGATTTTGATGCCACAAAAAATTCCCACAACAATATGGATATGTAAATTACTACAAAGCTTTATAGTTTTCTATCTTGATGAAACTCAATCATAATTACCATAAAATTTCATGTTTTTTTAAAAGGAAATTTAAACAACAAAATAAAATTTGTAATATCTCAAAATAGGATCTGTGGTTTTCTACTATAAAAATACCAACACTTATTTTTCCTTTTCCCAAAAAAGTGTCTAAGAATGAAATCTTTTTCTCAAGATGTCACATCTTTAAGTAGTCCTAGGTCACATCATCATAATTGAAAACCAACAAGAATTCAACATTCAAATTTGCAATGTTCCATGATCAATTCCTATTCTAAATGCCTTGTGTGTCCAAAACCATCTACAATAAATTTTCCCTTTCTGACCTAAATTTTCCTAAAAGCCACGTGTTTTCGAACTTCTCGCACAAATCATCAAATCTACCCTCCCAAATGTATACTACCTTTAGGTTTTTGAGGTTCTTCAAAGTATCAGGCAAGCTCTTAATATTTGTGCAGGTTAAATTCAATATTTGCAACTTGGGCATGGCACCATCTTCCACCTCCGAGAACTCAACTAATCCACAATTAGAACAATCCAATTTTTTCAAACTTGGAAAGGCATCTGATGATGTGAATGAATCTGGAAGCTTCTTGATTGATCTACAGAAGCTAATTCTTAAAGTTGACAACATCTTCAGAGTGTTCAATGCTGGAAGACTTTCCAAGGAGGACATGTTATCTATAAAGAGCACCTTGAGTTTTGAAATCAATGTGATGACTGATGGTAGAATTTTGATCTTTTTGCAACTATATATTGCAAATTTTTCAAGATGCACCATTGATTGGATGGCATCTGGCAATGTTTCTAATTTTTTGAAGTCTCGAATGTGAAATGCTTTTAATTTCTCCAACTTTAATACCAACTTCGATAGTTGGTCACATCGCTCCAATGTCTCACAAGTGTTCCCAGATATGTGGAGTTCTGTAAGAGTAGTCAACTTCCAAATATAAGCTGCAAATGCTTGGCCATGTAAGTTCGTACTTGGATTACCCCAATACCCATTAGGAGATGTAACCTTTAGGTTGAGGTATTGAAGAGATCTTAGGTTACCCACTGTAGAAGGGTGGTACTTGAGATCACGACAGAACTCCAGGTCAAGATGGATTAATTGTGTAAGTTCCCCAACCTCTTTGGGCAAAGATTGCAAATTGTCACACCAGGCAAGGCAAATATGGGTTAATTGTGTGACTTTCCCAATCTCTTTGGGCAAAGATTTCAACTTGCAATGTTGAAGGTCAAGATGGGTTAATTGTCTCAGATTCCCAATCTTTCTAGGCAAAGATTTCAACCTCCAACAGCATTTAAGGTATAGATGGGTTAACTGCTTGAGATTCCCAATCTCTCCAGGCAAAGATTTTAACTCGGAACATTCACTGAGGTATAGATGGGTTAACTGCTTGAGATTCCCAATCTCTCCAGGCAAAGATTTTAACTCGGAACAATTACTCAAATCCAAATGCTTGAGATTTTCAACGCCCTCCAAGAATCGCTTTGGCATAGTCTTCAACTTCTTATTTTGACCAAGAAGTAAAACTTCCAATTTGGGTGCAGAAAAAGTCACACCATTGAGCGTGGTGATGAAATTCTCCATAAGTGAAAGATTGCGAACTTCATAAAGTTCACTCTCGAATGTCCAGATCCAATCTCTAGGAAATTCCACCAACTGTTTGCCTGGTCGATAGAGACAAGTTATTGGTTTTTCCCCTTCAATTATGTGAAGAGCCAAATCTCTCATCACGTCATGTGCTTTGTATGCAAACTGATCATTATCGTTTTCGGCGAGTTCAATCAATGAACGCGCTACCAACAACCCCACCAAATAGTATGCAAACCGTGTACAATCATCCCCAAACATTTTGGTACCATCGTCCAACAACCCTTGTCCTTTCCACAATTTGATCAACTCTTCTATCTCCACAACACGATCTTCACGAAATGCAGCAAAACCAAGAAAACACTTCTTGCATACGCGATTGTCATTATCCAAATTGTCATAGCTGAGTTTGAGATGACCAAACAATTTTTCTTCCTCCTGCTGCTCCGGTAACTTGCGTGATTCCCGTAAACAATTCAGTTGGTATTCCCATTCTTGGCACGTGGTCTTCCCGAGCATTAATCCACCGATGACTTTTAGCGCCAAAGGAAGACCTTTACACTCGTCAGCAACCAACTCAGCCACTCCCTGTAGTTCACAAGGAATGTTTGAAAATCCCATAGAGAACGCATGGACACAAAATAGCTTCCAGCTATCCTCCTTTGAAAGGACACCTAGCTGCACTTCATCTTCGTCTATCACTCCAGCTTTCTTCAACACAGGCTGGATTCTAGTGGTCACCAATGTGACACTGCCTCGACCCTTTGCCAGGTCAAGTTGCTCCAAAACTCCTTTGCTCCAAACATCATCTAGAACAAGGAACACCCTCCTCCTCAAAAACTCGTTGTAGAGCCAGGTCCTGTATTCTTCCAGTTGTGCAAAACTCATTGGCATAAGACCCAACTGCCTACAGAAGCTATCATACAGTCCCTTGATGTTGGGAGTTTGGCTCAACGTCAGCCAAATCAACTTGCCTTCTTTAAAGTGCTCACGTACCTCCCTACTATTGTAGGCAATTTGGGCAAGAAGCGTCTTTCCCGCACCGCCCATGCCCCAAACTCCAACACATCGAGGTTTGGCATCAATGCTACTAGAGGTTATGGATTGTTGCAATCTCATAGTAAAATTGTCCAAACCGAACACATGTTGTGGCACTTCTTGGAGGTCTGTCAGTTTGTGCGCATCTTCATTCACTATTAGTTCCCGTGGGCAAGATGATGACGTAGATGCCTCTGTGTCCACCCTTGACATATTGTCACTAGGTCCAAGTGACAAATATTGCAAGAGACTGTGCAATGCAGATTTTAGTGCACTGGTAATCCCTTGGGCACTACTTCTTGTGCACTTCTCTTGAAGAGATTCTTGTACGACAGTCGCGAATTCAATTCGCTGTGCAGTAGCACCGAGGTCATATATCATCTGATGAATCTCCTGCATCATCTTCTCCGTTCTTTGGGCTCGTGAGGATTCCGAGAACGTCACAACCAACCCGACTAAACCTGCTTGCTGTAAGAGCTTCTTCACACGCTCTGTAACGTCTAGGATTCTCTTGCCTGTCTTGTATCTGGACACAGGATTGAGGTCCGGCTGTTGCTTGATGCACTTGTTCACTTCCACCGCTGCTCTCTTCAACGTGCCTTCTAATTCATCCAACCAATCATGCACTGCACTCCGAGGTCTCTTAAAAGCGTTGTCAAAATTGCTTTGCGAGATTTGGCGGACGGCATGGTCCACAATGGGCTGCAACTCCTTAAGAAGGGCATGAAGAACCTTGCAGCACTCGTTGCAACTTATGGCAATTTTTGTCGCCTCCATCACTTGCTCCAACAGCTTTGAAGCCACCATGCCGGCAACGGAAACACCTATGGGCTCTACCATGATGCAATTTTCTCTTCGCAATTGTCTTTAGGTGCGCTTGGCCGCACGTTCAGTACGTGCAAGACTAGATCCAACGGAAGGTTCCCCTTCTCTCTTAACTTTTCTTTGCTGGATTCTCTCCGAAAGACAATCACTGGCGATGTGCAACAGGTTGATGCAGCACATTCGTTATCCAAGTGCTTGAATGCACTTCGCAGTGCATTTGAAAATCTCTTGTAAGCGGAAGGTCATCGAGTTAGCTACAATCAAATGTTCTCCATCAGAGCAGCAAAAACCTGTCAAAAATTCGAGATTCCATATGCATGTGCAGCAAGCATGTGACTCAAATTACTGAATGGATGGAACAGTGCAGTGAGCGCAATACATACAACAAGCTATATCCTAGTCGTTCTCGCAGACATTCTCAGAACACCAAAGCTAGAACATGAGATGTGTTGCCAGGGCTACTGCTGATGGAAACTAAAAACAAGACATCAAAAATATAATTACCCGATCTGTGAATGTTGTCAAACAAGTGCACCTCTACTTATCAATCTTGCTCGTCGTTGAACCCATAGCTTTTCTACTAGATCAAGCTTACTACTACATCTATCGACGTTGTTTTGATCCGAAGCAAACTTGATAAGTACTGAACCTGATTCTCACACAAGTTAAATCAATGGTGTTCAGTAATTCCACTAAAGTCTAAGACCCTCAAACCTCCTGGGCGCTTATCAGTTTATTCCCATATTACCTGAACGTGCTTGCCATGACCCTCCCGTTCACGAAATAGCTTTCGATCGCCTTTTCACCCGTACCTCGCATCCACCTCCGCTGACTTCATGTTCAAGTTGCTCCAAGCCGCGCTCAAAGCCGTGTGCACTTTGCAACCTAATCAGACGTATAACATGTTGTTGAAAATCAAGTTGCTACAAAAGACAGATTATGCATACCCAAATACTAAACCCATACAAAAAACTACTTGACGGTATACGCCGACGACCGACCGTCATCAAAACAAAATGAATAGTAGAGAAGCCCTCCATCGCCTAAAAAGAACAACTTCACTACCAGAAAAACACTCCATATCCTGATAAGAACAACTTGAATGAAAACCAGCTTACCAGACACTTGTCGTGACACATTTATCCCTCCTCCTTCAAAGACAGATTGCAGCCTATTCAGTCCAGCATGCATCTTAAATCATGTCGGGCTGCAAAAGGTGTATTACCAGTTCCCAGTTTCCAACTTCACACTACTCACAAATCTACTAGGACGCACTGGGCACAGAGCTATGAAGACATACCCCGAGGACAAACTGGCAACAGAAGAAATGGATATCGAATAAGCGTTCAGTATGCCGACTTAAAGAAGAACATGATCGAAAACCTTGACACAGGAAGCGCCTGTCGTCAACACTTCTACTACTCCTGCTTCAGAAGACACTAGATCGCAGTTACAACATGCAGTAATAAATCATCTGACTAGACGAGAAAATGCTATATTGCCAACACCTCTGGCTACAGAACATCACCCTGCTCATAGAACTACATAGGCATATTACCCAGGTCCTAGACGAGAGACTGGCACCCGAAAAAAAAGAAGAAAGTACTATAGTAAGCACTCCGTGTTGTGGAAATACTCATTGGAATGAGAATCCCATGAAGCACTTACCGTCAACACTGAACACTCCACTCCTACTTTAGGTGACAGGATGCAGAGCTGAAGTCCAAGGAGGAGAAGCAGAGCGCGAGGCGAGTAAAACAGAATAGACTGCCTGGCAGTGTGAATAAGTAGGAACAGATATAGTGTGCACACCCAAATCTTTGAAGCTTGGAGTAATATTAAGGTTGTGGAGTAAGAGTAGACTACTGGAGCTTCGTTGCAGCGTGCAGCAGCGTCCCTCCATCACACTGCAGGAAAGAGAAGCAAAGAAGAGAAAAGAAGTACAGTGAAAACTGAGTAAGAAACCAAGTCGTTTCTCCTATTTAAACTCTTCTCTACGCGCATTTCTTTAAAGAGATTTGCTGTGTGGTTTCCTTTCGTTGGCAGCCGCTGCCCAGGAGAACACATTTTGCACAAGCATTTCTTCGAAGAGATTTTCTGGGTGGGCTCTTTTCATTGGCAGCCGCTTTCCGGGAAAACACATTTTGCACAAGCAGTGGGAATTGATCATCCTTAGGGTACAGAGTGTGAATTCTATGAATTAGAGGGGCCACCTCCCAAGTTCAAATTGTTTATTTATTATTATCATTGTTTTGCAACGAACCAACTTGATTGGCCTATCACCACAAAAAAAATTCTGAAAGCATCGAGACTCCTCAAAATTGAATGTTTTATTTGGAATATTACAGTTCTCCCCTAAATTGGCCCATCTATATAGGTAAAAGGAGGACAACATTTGCTAAATCATATCAGATAAAACTGAGGTGCTATTGGGAACATATTAGGGAACACAATGGGAACAAGGGAAACTTGCAGTCCCACTCCTCCCCGAAATCCAAAAGAGAAACATTGGGGCTGTTGAGTGCATGTTGTGCCTTCTCATTGGTTGCATGTTATTTTCATTTTCACGTAGGCTAAATGGCCAGGGCACAAACATACATAATTGATGCTGGTGAACTATTTTTCTTCTGCCTGCCTGGATATCCAAACGTTTCTACCTTCAAAAAGAAAACTATGACCAGCTTTGGTATTTAACAAAAACCATCCCTGGGAGTCTTTGATGCAGAGATAGAAATCTGACACAAGATTATCAATTTGAAATATGAAACTACTTTAAAGCCCACCATCAGTTGATATTGGATTTCAACAGTTTCATTATCTAAAGATAAAAATGAAATATGTCTTCGATTGGTAATGT
>Ga0116231_10008516_pt1 | contig 17945 bp, 21 predicted proteins | sample S1TSphgellanicum_2_FD_89695 | JGI IMG/M metagenome (GOLD analysis project Ga0116231, IMG submission 89695) | Host-associated microbial communities from peat moss isolated from Minnesota, USA - S1T2_Fd - Sphagnum magellanicum MG | ecosystem: Host-associated > Plants > Peat moss > Unclassified...
GCAGAAAATCAAGTGCCAGCATTCCATGGCTTAGATTTCAGAGAAACAATTCCGACAGCACAAGCACTGTTCTTCTTCCAAAATCTCTATCCGCAGTCCTCTTCATTCTAACTTTCTAATTAGTTCTACCAAAAATACAGAAGCTAGAGGTCATCGGTCGCAAAATAGCAGCGGAAGAAGAGCGACACTACTCCGTTCTCCTAGCTCCTGCTAATCTCTTTGCCAAAAACTCAAAACTCAGAACTTCCCTTCCCTTCCTCCTCGTACTCCTCACCATTAGCTGTTCCCTCCATCCTCATCAATGAGGCGCCGCAGCTTCTCATAAAACGCGCCGTCATCTTTTTGTCCTTCCACTACCATGCATCCCATGCACTTCTGATTTCCCTTTCACTCTCCTCAAGAGAAAATCCGTCGCCACTAATCAAGATTCTCAGCCACATTATCCAGATCAGGATTTTCATGTTCACACCAACAGTACATGCATGAAGTCCTTGTCTGGCGACATGTTGTTCGGTCACATATGGTTTACACAAGAGGTAAGGGTTGTTTTTACTACCTACCTACTCACGACCTGCTTGTGGGGTTGTGTTAGTAAATAGGTAGGTAGGTAGAAACAAACAGCAATTGATCTAACCACCATGGTTGGTTAGCTAGGGAACTGTAAACCCAACAGAAAACTGTTTCTTGACCACTAACCATTCATCCCTCATGGTTTTAAATTTTCTTTAAAACCATGATACCCTGAGGGTACCAGAAGGGTACCCACCAGGTGTCATAGTAAAAAAAATTCGATTTTTAGACCCGGGAAAGGTTCTTCTGGTACCTGCAGGATATCGCAGTAAAATAGTTTTAAAAAAATAAAAAAATAAAAAAAAAATTAACGCGGGCATTTCGAAATGAGGCCCTTAAGAACCTACCTTAAGGGCCTCAAGACCCCCACCTTAAGGGCCGCTTTGAGCCACAGCTGCATTGAACCGAATGAAGGAGAACGAAGATGCGTGGCGAATCGCGAGCCATTCACGGTGCTTCACGGGACGAGAACGACAGACACAAAACACATCCAGTACGCGGATGAAAAATGGGCCGCGATTATCAAATCAATAAGAAGCTGAAAACCCAGTGTTCATGGATGATAAACAGAGAGCTCATTGGACGACGATGGATGAGGAGGACACACTCCGTCGTGGACGGAGGAGGACAACAAAGTAGAAGAGCTTCTGCGAGTATCGACGCTGTCGTCGTGTTTCGCCTGTGGTAGTGGAGTACTGTAGCAGCATTTGCATTGCTAGGGTTTGATGCATCTGGCGAATTCCGAAACCACTTAGTCTGCAGATTCATCGCGAACGAAAGAAGAGATGCTCTCATGTTTGTTTGTACAAATTTTTTTGCAGCGGTCTGTTTTTATTAGGGGGTTTTTTTTGGTCTCATGATTTGTTGTTTGTTGGTGGTTTTGTGGAGTTCGCTTGTTGCCGAGGAGTGTTGTTGCGGGAGTTGTTGATGGCGCTTTGTGCTGACGACGAGTCCCATCTACAAGTTTCCTGCCGAGAAAGAGGAATGAGGAATTTGTGCGCCGGGGGAGATGGATTTGTGTAAGTGTTGGAACCTCTGCTGAGTTTTGGAATCGGTAAGAAGGCGGAGGGAGGGAGGGAGGGAGGGAAGCAGGCAGGCAGAGATGGACGTCGTCCAGTTTACGGAAAGCTCTGTAGGGTTACAAGTGCCGTCGGTAATAGGAGCTGCGAAGGATGAGCCTCACTCAGGTTCATGGTCGTCAGATGACCATCAACGGCGTGGTGGTGACTCCTCGTCGTCGACGCGAATCAAAGTGGAGCTTGACAAGGATTTCTTGTGTCCCATTTGCATACAGACAATGAAAGACGCTTTCTTGACTTCGTGTGGACACAGCTTCTGCTACATGTGTATCATGACGCACTTGGGGAATAGAAGTAACTGCCCCTGTTGTGGCTTATACCTCACCAACAACAAGTTGTTCCCAAATTTCCTTCTCAATAAGGTGAGTCTCTCTTTCTTCGAAGGAGAGCAGCTTCTATAAAAGAAGCTGAGACATTGCTCATAACATTCTTCTATGTGGGGGGGGGGGGGCAACGGGATTTAGTTAATCTCTTAGCGGCAGGTTGGAATTACCAGGGGTTACGGGTTTTTGGCTTCTTTGGGGGCAGCCCCACCCATGCACTGTAAGAGCATGTTTTGGATATTGAACAGGAAAATCTTGCCAGTTTGGTTCAAAAAAGTGCTTTTGGGACAGCAGATTTGCATAGGATGCAGTCTAAAACCTGCCCTGGACTGGCTAGATTGTTGGATTGGTCCCCATGGCACAGTCTTCCTTTGCTGTTGACTGGCCATATTATCTGATTGGTGCACTTGCTTTGCTATTAGCAGTCTCCCACTTTTCAGAATCCCATTTTCAAGTTTATGGGTAGGGCTTGGGATATGTAAGTAAGTAGGAGTGGATGTGAGAATTACTGATATAGCCCTAGATACCCAGTATGGGTGGAGTTGCTCAAGTTATCTTTGTTTCGAGTCCAGCTCAGGCCAATGGTTAACAAGTTACATATTTTTATATGCTGTTTACGTCTTGCACAGTTAATGAAAAAAGCATCTGCATCCCAATTAGTAAGCAATGCCTCTCCAGCAGAGCAACTACGCCTCGCCCTTCAACAGGTGACACTCAATCCCTCTTGAGATTTCTGTCCTCCAGACTGATTTTCCAATTCAGAGTGCCTCCAGGAGGCCCCCAACCACTACCCTCTATGTTGGCTGTGGACTTAGATGATTGCTTTTACCTCACAAGTTTGTTGCAGCTTGAATGGATGCTATTGGGTTTTTCTGATTAGCTATGTCTCTTGCATGATAGCCATCATATGACTGTGTGTCTTCCTGTTCCCAATTTGTCAGAATTTAAGAATGCAGATGCTTGTATAATGGTTTCCCAAAGTTTTGCATGGATCTTTATGCACTGATCTACATCTGCCATCAGGTGCTGATGAAGTCATTGGGAGTCATGGCAGCTTGTTGCTGCTATTCATGATGAAGGTGGTGGTCTAATACTTTGTGAGTGGTGACACTCATGAGGTCATGTCGTCCTTATTGTGTTGGTTTTTATAACTGACAGAATGTTTTACCTTCAAAGTGTTGTTTGGGTTTGTTCTGCAAATCTCATAGATGTACTTTTGTTGTTTCCCCTGTTGTCGTGGTTTTCATCCTCGTATGCAGGAAGTGTCAGATTCATTTGTGCCATACAGTTTGTTATTGTTGTTTGAGAAAAGGGAACTTAATGGTGAAGAGTGTGGGTCTGCAGGGGGTCAATCTACCAGTGAAGGAGCTAGACTCTTTATTGCAGCTGCTGACAGACAAGAAGAGGAAGGCTGAACAGGAGGAGGCAGAGGCTAACATGGAGATACTACTTGACTTTCTACTCCGCTCCCGGCAGCAAAAGCAAGAAGTATTGCACAAGGTCAGATGTTTATTAAAACCTGGATATATTTTGGGAGCCATTTGGGAGCATTTGGGAGCCATTTGGGAGCATAGGATATGCTCTGACTTTGTGCTTTTTCATGTGCCAGCTACAAGGAGACCTTCTTTTTCTGAAAGAAGACATAGAAGCTGTTCAGAGACAGTGCCAAGATCTTTCAAAGGCAAAGGAGAAGTACCTGCTGGAGAATAGGATGCCCATGGATAAAATTTCTTCTGATTGGGACCCTTTAGCGTTTGCTGGGGTTTACAGTGGCCATAACAGTGGTGTTGTTTACAGGCCTGGAAGTGGCCAAGGTGGTGTATCTCACTACCCTAGTGGGGGGAATTCTGAAGGCCTTAGCTTGTCCATTAATCCTACCAAGAAAGAAATATGTTCAATAGCTGGTTCTCTTGACAATTGTCTCTCAGTTGCACAAAGGCTGCCTGATGGGTTGACAGTTGCAAAAAAACGCCGAGTATTGGCACAGGTACCTGTGACTTTATACTACATTTAAACAATATGTCTATGCTTTGCTTTATCTGAACTCTGCCTACTGCCAGGAGCACATTGGATCAGTATGTCTGTAGCTGGTCACCACCATACGTGTTGATGTTGGAGGTCACTGAACATGTGTGTGATAGTCACTGTTCTTAAACTTCTCTTGTGTTTTTTCTCTGTTTTAGGGGTGGGGCCTCCTCTTTTTCCTGTTCATGGATATCTTGTCTGAACCAAATTTCTAGAACCATTTTGTTGAGTTATCTCACAAATTTATTCAGGTTGACTAAAATTTTAAGTAGGCGGAAGTTCTGAGTACTTCTGAACATATTTTCTTTCTCTGGCTCTCTCAATTTTATGTCGGGTGTGTGGAGTCAGCTACTTCACATTCTAGGGAGATTTTCTCTGAGAGTAGCAGTGGACCCATGCAATTGTTTGCTAGGGAGATAGATTGTCCCTGGTTCATAGGTTTGTGGATGATTTTTTGTTCCTGATTTTCCAGACTTTGTGAACTTCATGTACCTTAACCAAGACTCTTTTGGTAGCGGCATAGACCCAAAAACATCTTGTGAGTTGAATTGTAGGTCTAAAGGCTTCTCTTGTAAGTTCTTAGATCTAGCTGTGAGACAAAGTCCTCAAGGTTTATCCTGTGACATTTTTGACAAACGCTCTCAACCAGAGTATGCAGGTATTGAAATGATTAGAATGCCTCATGTTCACTCCAGTATCTCAATGACTGTGAATCTGGGGGTTATCAATAGTCAATTCTACAGATTCTTGAGGCTTTGTAGTTGTAAGAAGTATTTTGTCTTTCAGATGGTCAGTCTTATTGTCTTTCTGAAGGCAAAAGGCTACCCTTTAAAAATTCTTCTAAAGAGAACTAGAGGGTTGCTTCTTAAAGAAAAATTCCTGTTTGGAATTTCCCTTTTTGGTATTTTCAAAATGATTTTGCTTCAGGTCTTGTAAGTGGGGAGCTTCTTGTTAGCCTACTTGTTCTTAGTCTTTCCCTGTTTGTCCTTTCCTTTAGTTTTTCTTTTCTTTTTCTGTCATTCTTTGTTTCTTTGTCTTGTCCTTCTTGTTGTGGTCTGTTGCTAGCCGGTAGTATGGCTGAGTCTTCCCATTGCTTCCGGAATTGCAGCAGAAACTCAGTTCATAGGCTGGTGCTTGTCACCAGCCTTTACCCACTGTAGGGAGCTGATGAAGTCACTGGGGAAGTTGTGTTATTTAAGTCACTATCATACATACTACTGTTGATGGTCCCTGAACAGGTGTGAGACTGACACTTTTGTTCATACTGGTGTGTGCTTTATGTTTTTTGTTTGTTCTGTCTTCCCTAGTTTCGTTCTTTCTGTGGCTTCCTGAGGAAGTGTTAACCTTGCTGTTTCTTCTTCATTGTTAGAATGGAGATTTCTCTATTCTTATGAAAGATATTGTTTGCTAGAGGGATTTTGGAACATATTGCTATGCCTGAGTAGTTTCATATCTGCTTGCAACACTGCCTGAACTTTGCTGTTTACATGAATTAAGTGGAATTTGGATAAAGAACCTACAGTTTTCAACTGACAGATTGTTACTGCAGCAGATGTTGCTTGGACTGCACTATAGGAGATGCAGTGTTACTGGCACTTGAATATCCTCTCAAGCAGTGTGGTCCTGTGTGTGTATGATTTGAAAGCAGTTTGAAGATTTGCAAGAAGCTTATTTGCAAAGAAGGCGACATGCTGTACGAATGCAACAGCAGAAATGGGTTCAGGAATCCAGTCAAAAAAAGTTGAAGGATGAGAAGCTTCCTGCTCCTCAGAACTATTGTGATGGCTTGGATGATTTTCAGTCTGTACTTACTGCCTTCACTCGTTACAGGTGCCTAATTGACAGCAATGTGTCTCCACATTTTCTACTGTCTGTAGATTTTTAAGACCTTTGTTTACTCTGTACACAATGAGTTGAATGTGGATTACCTTGTGTTTTTTCTGTTGGTAGGGCTGGTTTTTAATGTCATCCAGATCTGTTGTTCAGACATGTCCAATAGATTGGACAATCACAAGAATTGACCCTTCAGTCATCCTGTGGGATTTCTGCTCTCTAGCATACAAGAGATATTTACATGTTATTTTGTATCCTGCATGACCCCATCTTTTTATGCTTGGTCTGGGCATTGCAGTAGGTTGAGGGTGATTGCAGAGCTACGCCATGGAGACCTTTTCCATTCTTCCAACATTGTTTCTAGGTGAGCTTACTCATTTGTAGTGCTTTCATAGTTTATGGTTTGGACTGTGTTATGCATATGGCGGTGCTACTTGTGTGCATTCGGGTTGGTTAGTAGCTGCACAACATGATGTGTTGCTGAACCTGTAGGATGTGCTTTCTTGCCCAGCAGTATTGAGTTTGATCGGGATGATGAGCTGTTTGCAACAGCTGGTGTTTCGAGACGCATTAAGGTCTTCGAATTTGCAACGGTATATTATGAGCTCTTTTATGGTTTATGATCCTGTATGCATGTGCATGTTATGAAGTAAATGCGAACAACTAGGTGTAGGGACTCTCAGTGGTGATATGGTGTCTCTGTCTATTAAAGTTCACCAGTGCACCTGAGGCTTCCTTGGTTTGAATTGGATTCGGTAATAGAATTTAAGATATGTATTCTGAGATGTAAATTGAGTGGTGAGTATTTGATTTTGCCAGGTTGTCAACGAGGTGGCTGATGTTCATTGTCCAGTGGTCGAGATAGCAACAAGGTCAAAACTCAGCTGCTTAAGCTGGAATAAGTATATCAAATCCCATATTGCCAGCAGTGACTATGAAGGAATTGTCACTGTTTGGGATGTAAATAGCAAGCAGGTACTCTCTAATTTCACTTTTCTGACATGATATTTGTCAAATGTGAAATCTGCATAACCTTATTATTGGGTCATCTCTCAGTTCTCTTTATGTCAACTTATATCATAAGTATGGAGTCCTGATGAAGATATGATCTAGAAGGATACTTTGAGGTGGGGCTTTCACATGTTGCTAGTCAATCTGACCTTAGGTATCTTGTAGTGTTTGTATATCTGCAACCCATTGAGGGACATGTAATGTACGGTACTGTACACAGTGAGTTGAAGGATCAGTGAATTCAAAGTGTCATATAAGTGGCAGAAATATTTCCCTGGAGTTTGAACATATCTCAACAAGCCTCGTACCAGTAATTGTTTCCTGGTGTGAAGAGGAAGTACATGGTAAGCTGAAGCATTATTGTATGCAGAGTATCATGGAGTATGAGGAACATGAAAAGCGAGCTTGGAGTGTTGACTTCTCTCGAACAGAGCCAACAATGCTGGTCTCAGGGAGTGATGATGGCAAGGTGTGCTATTCTCTCCTGCACCTGTTGGTCAAACTGCAATTACAGCATGTGTCTGTATGCTGATTGGCCAGGAAGATACATAGTCAAGTGCATGGGTTGAAAAAAAACTGGCAAGAATATATCTTGATCTACTAGTAGTGGCTCTTTGCAGGTGAAAGTGTGGTGCACAAGGCAAGAAACAAGTGCCATCAACATAGACATGAAAGCCAATATCTGTTGTGTTAAATACAATCCAGGTTCCAGCAACTTTGTTGCGGTAACTTGCAGCTGCACTATTTCCCTGTTTTGAGATATCTCTTTGTAGGATACACATGCTTGATAAGTGTTTCAATTACCTACAATCTCTATTTGGCTAGGCCTTAGTTGTTCAACTAGCTGAGCAAACTTAAAATTCAATCTGAGAGTGCACTGGGTGTTTTGTACAGGTTGGTTCAGCAGACCATCACATACACTATTTTGATCTGCGAAGTCCAAACTTGCCTCTTCATATTTTCAAGGGCCATCGAAAGGCTGTCTCCTATGTGAAATTTATTTCACCAAATGAGCTGGCCTCTGCATCTACAGACAGCACTTTACGGCTTTGGGATGTTCAGGAGAACTGCTCTGTATGGGTCTATGCTTTACTTCCCTTCATGTCTTTTGTCTTCATCCATTCCAGAGTTGTTGCATAGCTATGTGAAATCTGCTTAGCACCACATCCTGAAGACCTGTTTGTGTTAGATTTGGGTTATGTGTGTTCAAAACCTAAGACCTTGGTGTGAGTGTCATGGTACATATTAGAGCACTAACTATACATTATAGCATTCAGCTTGGCTGGGCCTTCTGTGTCTTTTCATACATAACTGTCAAGAAGTATTTAGCCAGATTTAGAAGTCTCCATGCTTATTCAGAGTTGACATTGTAAGCTTTGGGTTTGCAGATACGAACACTGCAAGGCCATACAAATGAGAAAAACTTTGTGGGGCTGACTGTCAACAGTGAATACATTGCATGTGGCAGTGAGACAAATGAGGTCTTTGTGTATCACAAGGTATGCCATGCTGTTTTAACACGACTTGAAGATTGATGATTTGTCTTGGCTTTTCCACTTCATCCAAAATTTGGAGACCAATTGCATCTGGAAGATTGGAATGAATCAACATCCACAAGATGCAGAGTTCTTGGCAAATGTGTTGTTGTCACTAACATTTTGATTTTTTTGGATTTGGGGCTGCAGGCAATCTCAAAACCAGCTGCCTGGCATAGATTTGGTTCAGCAAACCCTGAAGAGAGTGACGATGATTTGTCACCACACTTCATTAGTGCTGTGTGCTGGAAGAGTGAGAGCCCAACCATGCTGGCAGCCAACTCACAAGGCACTATCAAAGTACTGGTTTTGGCCCCTTGATCCTTCAATCTCTCGGTAGAAGTAGTTTCAGGTGGTTTATGTCACCACATGGCAAGCCAGTCTGTTACAGGAGTTCTGGGCTTTTTACTTTTCATGGGGCCTGCAGCTGGAGTTGTGGTGTTGTACATGGCCCAATATTCCTGAATTGTCATCATCATCATCATCACTTTCCCGCAATTGCTTCTTAGGAGTGGAACAGTGTGCTACTTTGTTTTTAATGATTGCTGCGGTTTCTAGAAACCCAGGTGTATTTTCATGGAGTTGCAGCAAAGATTGTTATGACTGCACTTCATAAGAGAACAGTTGTAGATTACAATTTTTTCAGGTTTTGTAGTTGTCAAGGTTGAAAAAATGAGACTTCTCTCTGTAACAATCTTGTGAGTGTACACATCAAACATGGAGTGCACATGCAAATGGTGTTGTACATTTCACACAGTGGCAAAATTAGAGGCTGGCATGTGAACACAGTTGGTCATGCAGATGTATAATTCAGCCATTTGTGGTTCACTTGCGGTTTTCTGTTTTTCCTTAGGCTGGCTCAGTTTTGATGCACAGAGGATAACCCATTAGCCATCCCAGTTTCCAAAGAAACTACTTGCCTGGATCACTTAGTACCAACATACACACACAGCTACAAGGAGATCTATCAGATTGACGATTCAACACAGAAGTCATCTGACAGATTCAAAGCCCTTATGTTTTGTCAGTTGCAAGAGAAAGAGATCATCATTCTTTCGGTTGCTACTTTTATTTAACTGCTGCCATATACTCTGTGGGTTGCTGGAATACTTCCATGTTTCAGGAAAAATGTCTCATGCCTTTTGGAAAAGGGTGGTAGGTACATAGACCTCATGCCGAAGTACTTACAAATAAAGTACTTATAATAAGACTAACAACCATCTGAGAGACAAAGAAATCTTTCGAGAGATACAAAGCTTCAAAAAATGGAAAATTGATGATTGATAACTCAACCTTTGGAGTAATAAAGAGATTTTGGAATGAACACGAGGCATATGAATCATGTCAATACCTACATGCTCTGGTAGAAAATGTATATCAAAGATATATCACATGATGTACCTTGAGAAATTTGCTTCACAATTAGATTCAAGGAGTTAGAAGGGAAGGCTTTACAATTCAACTCATAAGATGTTTTTGGATTTACATTACCACCAAAAGAGTCTTGGTCTAGGTACATAAGACTCTCCAAATCTAGAAAATCAAGAACAGAAAGATCGTACACAAACTTATTAGATTGATAAACTTCCATCTCCATTATCATTATTCTTAAAGTCTTTCTCCCATTTTTCAAAGTGAAACTTCAATTAAAATTTAAAGTTCTATTTAACTATTAGAGTACATTTCACATACATGTAGAGCTTTTTGCCTTCCCATAGGGTTCTAGTTCATTTATGGAAAATTGTGTATTTGTGGGTTATGTTATGTATGAATTATGTTTTGTGCATTTGTGGATTATGTTATGTATGAATTATGTTTTGTGTATGTGATAGGATTTGTTTCCTCTTGCTTTCCTCCCTTTTTCACCTCCTCTTCCACTTCCACCTTTGCTTTTTTTTTTTTAATCACCTTTTTCATTTTTCTTTCTAACCCTTCCTCCACAATTTCCTTATTGTCCCAAAGTGACCTCTAACATTTGAATAACACTGTAATTTATTTCATTATTTGCACCAAATTTGATGACTTTAATAGAAATTCAAGATAATTTTTCAACAAGGAATATTGACATTATATTCTTGTGAAGATGATGGAAAACATGAAGCAACACCAATTACATGATAAAGTCAAGACACAATGTAATTAAATTGTCAAACTCACTTCATAAGCTTGCACATAAGAGACCACCAATTGTCAAAGATAACATTCCATAGTTCTTATTTTAACATAGTCAGTTAGACACCGAGCAAAATGTTTTAGATTAATTATGAAATTAGGATAATTCATGAATATAGTTATCAACATCATTGTTACTGTCATCATTCATGGATGAAGTTCATACATGAATGTTCATTTAGCATAATCCATTTTCATCCATGGATGTTCATTCACATAGAGATGAATGAAATTCATCAATTGCCATTCATTTTTCATTCATAATGTGTAGTTAGGAAAGTGTTCAAGAAGGTGTTTTGGATGGTGGGTCCTTTGGAAAGCTCCATGAAAACTTCTTTGAACTAGGTTGTCAAATCAATGTACATGGAAGTAGTTATGTCTCAATATTTTTAGTATGTTCAACGTTAGTTTAAAGTATGATCTTATGGTTTAGCCTTGTTCATTTTGTTTTATGTTTCCAATTGTTTGATGTTATGAATAAAGTTTCATTTACATACTTTTATTGCATATTTAATGACCTTGTCTTTGGGTTATAATGTTGTGTGATCTTGATTGAAATTTATGCCTACCTTTGTTATGGTTTGTCCTAGGTTTTATTCATCATGGGAAATCTTTGGTTGTGATCATTTCCATGCATGCAACATAAACCTCATTTAAATAACAAGTTCACCCTCTTTAATTTTTTAATAGGCATATGTAATTTCAAGCTTAACACTTTCAAACACAAATACCCATGCCTTGCCCATAGGCCCATGCATATAGCACATAGACTTGTGATTGTCATCTAACAATTACTTGACTTGATAGATTTTTTTTTAATTAAAAAGGTTGGCCAAATTATCTTGTTGACCAATTTGGATTCTTAATGTGGTCATTCTATATAATGCCAACAAATCTCCTCAACTAAATTCCTTAAAGTGAAGTGCTCTTTGTTTTGGTTTTGGAAAAAATCAATTCACTTAAACAAATTGTTACTCAATAGTTAGGAGGACACTTAAAGTATTGAAACTCACCCTAATCTCCAACGTTAACCCTTGATATTTTATGTAAATTGAAATTTACAAGACATTCAAAGAACAATTACTACATCATCAATCACCCAAAGTTGAATATGTGATCATGCAAGGATATGCTTACAACATTGTGAGTTGTGTGAAATCATGTAATAGAACAAGTGAACTTGCAAGCATCTTAACATAAATATGATTAAAGGTCAAAATCTTGACTAAACAAAATATGATAACAACTTAAGAAAATACCTATGGACGATACACAATAGCTCTCTTGCATGTTTGGCTAACCATTGGGAGAATGTACACAACTGAATTTGATGCCTCACGAGTATGTCATGTTAACACTCAACATCACAATACTTGTACTCATTAACAATTAATCAAATGAATAAAAGCTAGTTCACATAACCATACCCAAGTTTTAAATCCAAATCAATTGCAAACTATAAGTGATTTGACTTGATTGAATGCTACAAACCCCATTCAATGCAACCACCATTGTTAACTCATAAGATGAAAGCAAAACCCATACAAAGAATTGCATGTCAACTGTCTTGAAATCCATGTGGCTAAACAGCCACAAATGTGTGAATTACACACATTGGCTTGGATGCAATATAGTTGATCACTATCATAGGGACAATATTGGGATCAACTCATAGCCTTTCGTCAATCTCTATCACAAATCAAGAAAGTAGAAAGTAACGATAGCCGAAAATGCAACTTCATTATCTTGTTTTTCTTATTGATTTAGGAGTTCAGTCGATTCTTTACGGTTTATTAATGAAGCATTATAATATACAAAAGTTCACGTTGTAAAGAACATAGATGTGATGTCATTCTAAGTTTACATTTAAGTGTGAAATTATGCTTTAATAAACTTTATGTGGTTAAATAACACACACTCAATGTTTCAATTATAGGTTTAAACCTAAACTTTCAGACATATCATTTAAATGGGTCATTAAATGTTATCTTGTAGTCACGGAGTCCCCGTATGCATCATAGTTCAAGAGCATCCTTTCCCATTTTAGAAAACTCACATCTAATTCATTCAAGATTGAAAAATTATGAAACAATTTGATTCACATTTTTGTATAGTCATCACACACCCCAACCTTTGGAAAGTGGATACTTACACAGTTCCATTATGTTGTGAAGATAGCAATTGGTGTATGCTCAAGATCAAATCCTTTTTTTGAATTTTTGACACTATCCATATGCACAGAGTTTAAACTTAAGACAAGCTTACACTACTTCAACTGTGCCTTGCAAATCTGTAAGAGGCAGCACCGGCAATTAGTGAATGTCAGCATCTGCAATATGAGAAATAATCCCCAGATCTCTGGGAGCACATTGTCTGGACTCCAGTTTCAGTCACATGGCAGTGTGGCTGGGGTAATAAGTTCAGAACATTGTGAGAATTTTGTGATTGAAAATATCATGAAACTAACCCTATATACATAACCTACAAAACCGCACTAAACATATGATGCACTACCCGCCACATGCCCCGCAGCAAAAAATACCAGCAGAGGGCAGACACAGCACCCAGCAAAAATACAAACACAAAACCACTGCGTGAGCCTTTCACCAGTTGTCGTGTTGGTGCTCTTTGCATACTGCAGGTAACACATTGGAGTTGCTTACAATCTCCTTTACATTGATCCCCAGACTTGGTGACAACATTCTTATAAAGCTCTCCTCCAACAGCAGCAGCATGGCCACTGGTAACTGCTGCTTGCACACGCTGCGTGCCTTCATTGGAGCGTGAACAAGTGATAGTGAAGGTAGTCAAATGTGCATCTGTTGCTGTCACACTGATGGAGCTGAACCTTGGGTTTGCTGTTCCTGAGTACTCAGCTGCTGAGGCTGGTGGTGCTGGAAATGAGCCCAGCAAATGGAAAAGCCTTTCAAGTCGTTTTGAAGTCTGTTCACTTGGATCACTGCCCATGTCTGCAGTCTTGAGAGATGCTGGAGTCTGTAATTTCTGTGCACTGTACTTGGAAGGATGACAGGTGGAAGAGGCGCACTGTGTTCCAGTGCCTTTTTCATTCGGGTTGTTGCCCACTTGTGGGGTTGTGGGATGCTTGCTCTCTGCATCAATCCAGGACCACAACCCAGAATAGTCAAATTCTGATGAAGCACCAGATATTATACTACCAGATGTTGAAGCCACTCCATGACCGGTGCTGTTATCTGGAGTGATAACTATATCCTCAGTAGTTGTTGGCAACAGTGGCATATCTGCATAAGCACAAAATATGTGTCAAGCTTCCTGGAGATTAATATGGATGGCCACTAGAACAGTTAGATCCTCTGTGGTGAGAAAATTATGACCATAAACTGTCATTTGTGATACATTGCCTATCTATCCCCTGAAGTGTGCAGCAAGGTAAATAAAAACCACCTTCAGAAACCAAATCTACTGTTGCTCCAGATGTATGTCCTTCAAATGTGGCTGACTGGGGTAATAGGCCTGTAATCAGATAATCTTCCCATTCCTGTGGATTGATGTGTCTATCCACAGTGGCAACCTGTAATGTAACAATATTTTCAGAAACTCAGTGCAAAACTGAAGCAAAAAACCTCACATGGAAACAGCTTCAAATGTGAACTGATGACAAATTCTGTACCCCTGTTCTTATGCATGTCAAGACACAAAAGTCTTTGGCATGCAAATTCAAGAAAAAATACCAACAGGTACCTCTCCGTCACACGGAACAGAGGCGGAGGAAGCAGATGCTCGCCACTCCCAGATATAGTGGCATCTCCCTATACAAGACTCAACATACTTCTTACGTTTCAGTTTGCACAATAAATCCTAAAAGAAACAGTTACCTATCCTAGCACAAATTAGCACATAGTCCACAACAAGTTTCCATTCCACCGAGACCTGGCTGGGCTCACCTCATGTTCAGACTGAAATGAAGGATGCTGTAAAGCAGTAAGTCTCTCTGCAATTCTCTGCTCATGCTGTTGAGCATCAGGTCTTAAGGCTTGAGTGGTAGAATCTGAAGTTCCTGTAAGCTCAAGCACACTCATTGCAGGCGATGTTTGTGCACCAGACAAATTGTACTCAATTGTAATTGACCTCTGCACTGGTCCACTGCCAGAACCCCGCATTTTCAACATAGACCTTCGCCTAGCCCTGCCTTGTTCACTCTGTTGAATTGGCAAGTTATCACTATGACGCTCTTGCAACTGAATGGCATATTCTTGAGACCAGGAAGGTGTATCATCACTTGGGAAAAGAAGATCATTCAACTCAATGTAATCACCCTCTGCTATCTCCCAAGGTGTAAGTTCCTCCCCACCAGACAAAAGTGGGGGTCCATGACCTTCTATCTCTGCCAGAGAAAGTTCCCCTTCAGAACCCCCAAGTGCAAGATCCTCCTCAACTACCCCACGTGAGATAAACTGGTCAATGAAATCTTCCCGTCCATCTTGCTCCACATGGACTCCCTGGTCTCCAGTCTCAGCAATCTCCAGCATATCCTGTAACAGAAGGGCTTCATCATCCAAGCCTGGAACTTCACCAAAATCTTCCAGGAACCCCATATCATCATCATGGGAAATGTGGACTTCCCACTCATCACTCAACGGGTAGATCATCTCTGAACTCACTGTCTCCCCCTTCAAATACTCATTCATCATCTGCAAGAATGACACACAAATTAGATCCTGAGGAAAGCCAGCAGGGAGGGAAATAGAGCACCACGTACAAACCAAGAAAATAGTACCTCTGTAGCTGTCTACACTGGAGTATGATTGGTCTCTGTACCTCATACTCCAGCGTCTTATGAGGGCCTTCTGGGATGACAGCTGCAGGACTGTGGACAGAAGCACCCTCTGACACCTCGGTCTTGACAGCAGGAAGTGGTTCCAGAACTAGGGCAGGCTCGGGCAGGCCTCCTGACTCTTCAACAGGAAATTCAACCACTGTATCCTCTTGTGGAGGTGACTGATAGGCCTCTTCAATGAACGCTCCACCATACTGCTCTCCATTCTTGGGACCAGGCCCACTCTTCTTAAAGACACGGGCCAAAACATAAGCATCCTGTAAACCCTCCACACCCAGGACAGTGAGTTCAACATGCCAACAACCCACACCAACTTCCTGAACAAAGAGAGATTTGAAAGGGTGCAACTGAAGATCACAGAAAATTCTGCCTATTGCCAGCCTAACTGAACATCTAGAGATAAGCCCAGCATAAGGATTTTCAGGACTGATACCTGAAAGCCCGGCACCTCCTCCTCTTCAATGCGATACTCGTGCATGACCCAGTCCGTGCGTTCACCACTAGGAGCTCGACCCCGGTAGAAGACAAGAGTTTTCTTCATCCCAATGTTCCGAGATCCTGTCCGCACAACTCTGTCCTTCCCAGTGGCCTTCCAGTAGCCCGCTTCAGTTGCACGGTTGGTTCTAGATCCATTCGGGTACTTTCTGTCACGAGGACTGAAAAAATACCACTCCTGATCATTGCCTCCAATGCAAGACTTGTCTGCATTCATGACCAAAGAAGGCTCATCAACCAATAATTATAATCCCGACAAACCAAGAGTGAGCACAGACAATAGCCAAACGGCAGGAAAAACTGAACCACCCCACCAGAAACATACTAATCACACACAAAAACTTCAGAGAAAAAAGGATTTTGTCAAGACATCATCTTGACATCATCTTAACATCTTGTCAAGATGTAAAAGAGGATCACTTACCAGGCAAGTCCCATGGTTCGCACTTGTACAAATCCACCACAGCAATCACACCAGACTCCAAGGCGCGACCGCTAACTTTGCGCTTCAAATAGTATGCAACGAGCTCCTCATCGGTGGGATGGAATCTAAAACCAGGCGGCACTCGTGCCATGGTCTTCCTTCTTGGTCTGTCAACAACTCCTGCCGGGTGGGGGGGGGGGTTTGAATTCGAAAACGAGCTTATTATTCCAGCGCCTCCTCCGCCTCTTCTATTCTATTTCCAAACTTGGTCCGCCTGCAAGGAAAGAAGAAGAAGAAGAAACCATGGTCTAAAACCACACCTCGGAGGAGACAACAAACCAATTCACGACCTTTCTTTCCCCCAACTCCCTCAAGTTGCAACCTCTGAAAAGCACCATCATCAGAACATCAAAAGAAGCAAACAAAGAACTCAGCACTCTTCCATACCTCTCTTTTTAACGACAAGGTTTTGCAGCTCGGTTGCTCCTCGTCCTCGTCCTCGTCCTCGTCTCCTTTACTTGTGTGTCTCTGTGTCTGTCTCCAAACAACAGATTTCTGCCAAACTGTGTTTTCAGAACTCACTTTCTACAGACAAGCAACCACCTTCTTCTTCTTCGCCCGCTTCCTCCCCCACAAAACCCGAAGCACTCGTGGTGGATTGAGGAAACAAACAACGGCGATGAGAATTGAAACAACGAAACGAGAGACGAAGAGCCTGGCTCTTGCAAACACAACACGGGCGATCGGCGATGATGTTTGGAAGCAGGCATCAGAGACCAAACCCCAGAGCTCCAAACCCTTGTTCTCGCGAACACGAGAACTGCATATTGTCGTCCGCGACGGAGCGTGGGCTTGAAAGGCGTTTGCGAGGGAGGAGGGGGGAATAAATAAGGGCCGGGGAGGAAGGCACGCGGCAAGAGCGCGAGTCGCGCTTTTACGCGCTTTCTTCACTGGACGCGGTGGCATGGGGGCCACTAAAAAGTAGGGGCCCTAAAATATTTTACCGACGAGGCTACGGTTCATAGCTTCGTAGGTCCTTGTAGCTATTCTTAAGGACTCCCTCCCCCCTTTAAAGGCCCTCTACTTTTGCAAACAGGGCCATTGCATTAAGGATAAATCCAGTCCCTCAAGTTGGTGGGCAGTTTGTGCCAGTACCTAAGAGTCAGCGCTTTTTATTTATTTATTATTTTTTAAATTTTAAATAAATAAATTTAAATTTTATTAAATTTTATTAAATTTTATTTAAAATTTTAATTTCTATAATTATTTTATTTTATTTTTACACCTGTTGGGAGTTTCTTTTAATAAAAAGGAAGATTATGTCTCAACATTCCTTATTTTTTGAAAAAAAATCACCAAAAATATTTTTTAATTTTAAAACTTTTGTGATATAAAAAAAATTGGAGATTTTCTTCCCAAAAATTTAGAAAAATTACACAGAGAAATTTTTTTTTAATCAATAATTTTCTCAAAATCTTGGTTAATTTTTTAAGAAATGTCTCTCCCAAAAAAAACACTAGTGACAATGGGTTGGTTTTTTTTTTTTTTTTTTTAATTTTTTTTTTTTTTTTTTGGTTTTTTTTTTTTTATTTTTTTTATAAAAATAGTCAAATTAAGGGGCATTAGTTGATTTGTATTAATTGGAAACCTTAAAATTTTAAA
>Ga0116231_10008518_pt1 | contig 17940 bp, 16 predicted proteins | sample S1TSphgellanicum_2_FD_89695 | JGI IMG/M metagenome (GOLD analysis project Ga0116231, IMG submission 89695) | Host-associated microbial communities from peat moss isolated from Minnesota, USA - S1T2_Fd - Sphagnum magellanicum MG | ecosystem: Host-associated > Plants > Peat moss > Unclassified...
AAAAATAAAAAAATAAAAAAAAAAAAAAAAAAAAAAAAAAAAAAAAAAAAAAAAAAAAAAAAAACCTTGTTTACATCATTCCCATTCATGTAACTCATGTCGTTGGCCCAAATGTGAACTAGTTATGCAACTATTTTTTCCTTTCAAAACCATTTTTCGTACTTTAATTGAATTTCCAATGACACAAAAACTATTCAAAATTCAATCCATTTTTTCAATATAAAAAATGTAACAATTTTTTATAATGTGCACAAGGTACAACTAGATATTCAACTAGATACTGGAGAAAGGTTAACAAAAGCAATTTTTCTTTTGTTTGAATGCATGATAATAATGTATATGTTAACCCATGTTTTTAAACATTAGTAAGATTAAATATCAATTCATCTAGTGATAATCCTTGAAGACAATGAATGGTTCTTGTTGCAACAAGTTAAATTGGAAATTGAATCTTTGTTATGATAAATGATTAAGATTTACCAACTCTTATATCTTTAATGATAAGTTAATTGGTGTCCATTTTGATTTAATGTTGTTGTTAAAATGATTTTTTTTTTTTTTTGCTAGTGTTCTAATTTTAGAAATTTGGAACATTATACATATGATGGTTTTCTCACAATATGTTATTGATATTTTTAAAATGTCATCAATTCCATTCACAAAACCATCATACATTGCATAGTTACTAACACATAATTCAACCAACATATTTTTTTATATGAATTGTAGAACGCAACCCTATAGTTTTACTTGGATTGTTTGAGAGTTTGTAAGATGGTGGGCGTGATTGATAATTAATGTCCATTGTTTTGAAAATAAATGTGAAACCTACTATATTAATGAACATAATTGCATTATGTTTTCACACAAGCTTATTTATATAAAATAAATATGGAATAGTAAAACTATTGGGTGGTTATCAATTATAAATTGAATATCCTTTGCAAATTTTGTTCCAATACAAAATTTGTTTTAAGTTTTTGTGAAGACCATATCAAATTGTCATATAACTTTATTTAATTGATAACATTATAAATATGTTTGCCAAAAAATTGGTGTTAATGTAATAACATTGTTTTTGATATTTTGAAAGATCCAATTACTTTTCATAAGGGATGTTTGATAGAAACCACTTGTCATGATAACATCCACACCATTGGAAAATTTGTTTTGAATATGTTTTATGGACCTTAATTTATTATTTATCTATAACAAGTTATATTTCATCTATCACAACAAGTTGTAAATTATTCATACTGACATGTAAACCTATTTAATGAATCTATTGATAAGTTTGGTAAATTGAATAAGGATTGTTGGTTAAGCATGTTCAATGTTGAATGTATTGTCTAACCATTAATATTAAAGGTAGTTTTACCTATTAATGCCAGAAGTAAAACCTTGATTTTTGTTAAATCAAAAGATATGTTTTTTATTGTATAATCATAATAATCTTTGAATATAAGTTTTAATGTACAAAATTTACTAATTTCAACATTCCCTATCAAAAACAAACAAATTGGTGTATTAGGGTATAATTGATTTTTATGCATAATGTCATCAAATTTAATCTTTATTCTTCATTTAATTGTTTAAGTAATCTACAATATTCAAATTATTCCATTAACATAGAATATGAAGATTTTATGACATATTCATTTTTTTAAGTTTGTGAATTTTGGTTTGATACATTATATGATTAAATTACAAAATTAAATCATCAATCATAATGTTCAATATTGATTATGTTTGTAATATGAATTGCAAGAGGTAAATAATTTACTTCATCATTTATGCCATCATTCCAAATGTTTGTTGGATGTAGTGGTTTTGATTATAGGTCTATTGAATCATTCATTTTTTTTATATTTGGAAATGACATTCAATAGTTGAAAAAAGATTTATTTTTAGAAATTTCACCATGTTGTTAACAATATGCATCGTGCCATATTACATTAGTTTCGAATTGTAAATTTTCTGAGGTTCAAAATGGCAAATATAATAGAAATTGTTCTTTTAACCAATTTTCAATATATCTATATTTATTATAATTTACAAACCTAATAATTTTAGGTTTGTGATCTTTTGAAAAAATTATTATAATTTTGTAAAAATAATTAAATTATGTAATTTTCAATTTTCAATTTTAAAACATAAATATGTAATAAATAAATAATATGTATGTACTAGTGTTGTCTGGTTATACAAGGTCAGCTAGTTAAGTATATGCATAATTTATGGTTACACATAAATGGGTATCTAAACTATATCAATTTCAAAAAATAAATTAAATGTATCCTCTAGATATAAACTGACCATTGATCTTAAATTATTCATATTCATGGATGGAAAACATTTAATTAATCAGATGCATACTTATATTCAGGAATTATCTAGACATATGTTCAATTATGTATATATATATATTTCAAATTCTTCAAGTAGGTGTAGTGGCTAGGATCCCAATCATTAATTAGTAATAAATGGCAACTATCTTGGAAGGACATTAAATTTTTTGGGAATCTTGCCTAGTTCTAACATCTTACAAAAACACATTGTTTAAATGTGGGGACTTTTAGATTTTTTTCCCTCAAGATATGGTGAACTTTTTGTATTTTAAAAAAAAACTTTTTGTTGCATTCGCCAACCTTTTTTTTTGCTAGGTTGCAAAAATTTGAAAAGAAAAACATTATCTATGTATGGGAGTTATACATAACCAAAGAGTTTATACATATTCAATAGGAAGTTTTAATGTTTGTAATTTTTTTAAGTTTGGAAGATATGCATTTAAACTCAAAACCTTAAGCCCTAGTCGACATTATAAATGACAAGTGGCAAATTGGCACTGCATATCCTTTATGCATATCCATGATTTTTTAGCATTCAATAAAATTGTTTATTCATAATTAGCAAAGGGGAAAAAATATTGAATACATACTCATCTATATTTGAAAATAGGTGAGATTTTAAATATACATATCCATCTTTTTTTTTTTATAAATGAAAATATTTTTTATTCGTATTTGGAATTTTGTTTGGAAATTAGAGACTCGGACAACATTGGTACATACCCACTCAACCACCCACCATGGCCTCCTACCTACCTATGTACACCCCCTTAGATACTATACATTTACGCACATGCACAAGGTATATATAAAAATGTACATACTCCACGTAGTATATGTTGATAAGGGGGATTAAACATTAGTCTTCTTGGCTTCACACCCAATATTTTAACCATCAAACCACCATGACACTTCGTAAAAACACTATGATACCAAATGTATTTAACATATTTCTTTGAACTTCAATGTAATTTTTTGTCAATGCATATAACAACATTTGAACTTTAATTTTTTTCATAAGTTGGTAACTAGATAGGTAGATAGGTAGGTAGGTAGGCAGGCAAATAAATAGGTAAGTAAGTAGGTAGATAATAGGTAGGTAGGTAGATAAATAGAGAAATAGGTAAGCATGTAGGTAGATAATAAGTAGGCAGGTAGGTAGGTAGATCGATAAATAGGTAAGTAAGTAGGTAGATCAATAAATAAGTAGGTAGATAGTGGATACGTATAAATAAGTAACTTTGGTAGATAGTAGGCATATAATAAGTAGGTAGGACGTAGGTAGGTAGGTAGATAAATAAGTAACTTTAGTAGATAAGAAGTAGATAAGAAATAAATAGGATGTAAGTAGGTAGGTAGATAAATATGTAAGTTTGGTAGATAATATGTAAGACGTAGGTAGGTAGGTAAATAGTAAGTAGGACATTGGTAGGTAGGTAAATAAATAGGTACTTTGTTAAATAGTAGGTAAATAATGGCTAGGTAGGACAGGGGTAGGTAGATGGTAGGTAAGTAGGTAGGTAGGACATATTTTGCTAAATAGGTAAGTATATTTAGGCAAATAGGTAGCTAGTTAACCTAATAGGCATAACAAGTAGGCTAGCTAAATAAATTAATATGACAAATTTGACTAAGCATGATCATTTAATATGGCCAATTAGATTATGCCATGGGCATCTTGATGCACCATTTAAAAAATTTATCCCTCTTTATTAGATGTATGACTTAACACTTTGTCAAAATGGTGATTTTAGTGAAAAAAACCATGTGTCTTTCATGCCCAATGCCTTTGATCAAAGTGGACATCCTTTTGATCAATGTGGACACTTTAATCAAGTTGAACCTTTTGAAAAGTCATGATTTGTTGTAGTGATTTTTATATTTGTGTTTATATTATTTATGATACATTTTTATATGATAGAATGTAGTCATGATGTTATTGATTTATCTATTTGTCATATACAATGTGCAATATATTGTAGCTACATATGGCTCTAAAATCAATCACATATACATCTGTATTTGCAAACCACATATGCATTAATTTTTATGTTTTTAAGAGTTTTTTTTCTCAAATGAATTTTTGTTAATTGCTCTTCAAAATTAATATATATGTATTTTCATCAAGGTTCAAAAAATCTAAAAATTTAGAAAATGATATACTATCTACAATTTTTAGTTTTAAAAAGATTGATTTTATTTTTTATGTTTATGCATGAAACTATTGTTGTGAAAATGGATAATTCCCATCTATTTGAAATGGTTTCAAAAAAAAAATCATGGAGGGGAAGGATTTGATAATGAAATCTATAAACAACATGGTTTTTTTTAACATGTATGCATGTGTTGACATTGTTGTGCATTTTGCAATGGATTCGGTAATAACGATACATCATAAGCAATATACATGCTTATAAACCATTCAATTTCTTCATTTGCAATTTTTCCATACATATGTGCATTTTTAATCCATAAAAGTCCATGGTCATGTTTGTTCTCACACTTTTGGACTTCAATGACAAAATAAAAATTGTAAATATGTTAAAAAAAATGGTTTTTGGTCATAGGTTTATAGAAAGAAGATGTTTTTTTATCATAATATTTGGCACATGTGATAGGGTTGATTCACATTAATTCTACTATATGAACAAATTGTAGGTCTTTTATTTTTTTTGAAAGATTTAATTTAAAGGGTGAAAACACACTATGGTAACCCCCTTTAGGGCATTTATTATTAAACATATAATATAATTGTTCCAAAAGCATGTTACATTTGATTTTGAGTATCGATTTTGGTTTTTGGGCCCTACAATTATTATTTTTACAAAACTAATGTTATATAATTTTTAAAATAAAATAAAAATAAAAATATTGATTATATATATTAAAAATCCATGGGCATATACATAATATAAGATATTAAGGCCATTATCTCATTTTGACTGCATTAATTTTAAGGTTTCATTAGGCATTAAAATAATCAATTTTAATGAAAAAAATTTAATGGCCCATTTAGTTATGCTTGTCATCTTTCATGTGAATGTGATTATTTTGTCAAATTTTTAATTTACCACACATTTATCACATCTTTGTTGAAAAAATTGATTTTTTGAAATGGAATTTTTCAATTTAATCACATGGCATCCAAACATGGTTCAAAATATGTGAAATGACATGGTTCAATATACCTTTGACTTTCACAAAGATTAAAAATCATTTAAATTTTTTTTGAGATATATCTGTGTTTTTTAGTACATAGGTACATTACATTTGTTTTCACAAATATACTCCCATTTCCCATTTCATAAAATGAAATGAAATATATATTTTTAAATATATTGTCTAGGTTACATTCTAACATAATATGCAAATATATTGTGGAATTATTCCAAAAGTTTGAAATGGGATACATTCAAACATGTACACCCCTAGAAAGTAATATAATGTGACACTCCAAAATGGGTCACTATAATGTGTTTTCACCTTGAAGCATGTCGTGTGTACAAAACTTTAATGAAAGGATCCCATAATTTTTCAATAAATGTAAAAATGACAAAGAATGTTGGAAGACCAAATTGCATGATCATTGCAAATTTTTTTTTTCATAGCCTCTCAAAATAATCAAGTGAATTATATAAGCCTTTTAAATCATGACAATTTAGGTATGATTTGAAAATAATATTTAAGTTTGGTTTATCTTGCACTTGCACCACATAATTTTCCATTTCATATTTAGACCTAACCTAAACCTCTAACTTTTTATATGGAAACTTCAACATCTTTAGAAAAAAGGTTAAAAATATTGGTTGAAAAATCCCTGGATTTATGAAGCAATTCCCATTGAACTATTTATTGATATGAACTTGACATTTTGAAAATTATTGAAGTTGCCTATAAAACAATGCTGAAAAATTTAATGCCTTTGAATGTTTATTTTAAAATAAACTTAAAGGGTGCAAGTTTAGACTTGGAACAATAAAATATATTGTATTTTCATAATCCATTTTTTTGGAACGTCCAAAAAATTATACATCATCAAATTTGTTGGTGTACACTACATTTCTTTAATATCAAAATTAAAGTTATCATATGATGCACTAGTATAATTAAGAATTTGGGATTTTGAATCCATATCCAAAGTAAACAAACTTACCCATTGATGATGATGGTAACATTCAAATCTTTGTATAATGGTGTTTTAATTATATCTTGTAAATCACCCATCACCATATTTGGACAAACATATCTTAACATATAAGGCGATTTGTATTCAAGATGTCATTTAAGGAACACATATTATTACATTAACATGCGGTAATTATGCTGGTATTAATTGAATTTGATTCATATTTGCAAAAACATTAATAACATTACCATGCATCTTATATTGCCCATACCCATATAATTTATAAATTTGAGCCAAAACAAAATATGTTTATAAAAAGTCGTTTTATTAATAATGTTAAATTTTGAACCAATTGAATGATTTTATTTCTAGAAAATATATTTAGTATTTAATAAAAAAAAAGTTTATTTTCATTGATATTATGTAATCAACTTGTACGTGTGTATGATGTTGAGCAAGGTTTTATTTGAATTTGAAAATATGCGAAAAGTTGTCTTGGTAATCTATTAAAAAAACATTTAAATTATTTTTTAAAAATAACCTTTCACAATTAAAAAATAACATTATGAAAACATTTTGGATTTGTTTATTATAAATGTCAACTTTGGTTTCAAACATCAAGTTGAATGGACTAAAAAAATCTCATAATTGATAAATAAATTTGTAATTTTTTTTTTCTATAAGTGTTGAATAAAATTTTAAATTTTTTTAGTAGTATTTGTATTGCAAAAAATGTTGAACAATGAAACAACATATTTCAATTGTGACTCCCAATTATTTTTCAAAATGTCTTTTTTTTCACCTCTTTTTGTGCAAAAAAAAGTTCTTCTTTTGTAAAACTATTATTTTAGCCTTAAAACAAATCAAAAATGTATAGTCAAAATTTTCGTTCCAATAGAAATGTGTAGTTGGTTGTGAAAATTGAATAAGAAATTTTTGCATCATTCGTTTGAAAAAAGATGGAAAATCATTCAAATCTATGTGAATTTTGTGATCATTTGTTTAAAAATTAAGCAAGGATCTAAATAAACCATCAACATATTCAATTGGTTCAAAATGTTGAAAGTTATAAATTATATGCAGGGGGATAAATTGAAAATCCATTCCACATCAAGACATAATGCATTTGAATATTCTATTCCAAATGTAAATTGGCTTTTGTAAATATTTAATTATCTAATATATTATAATGAAATCTCCCCACAAACCTCGCATAATGACACTTAATTCCATTTTGTCACATATTGATGTTTAGTTGTGACCATACATTGATGTAAATCAAATAAAAAACTTAGATTTAATTCTCAAATATGACATTGTTGGGTTTTTTTCGTATTCAATAATAACATTGATTTAAATGTGCCATGTTATTTTGTCTCAATTGAAGAGATGACAAATGGGTATCTAATAAATAAGATATATAATTAATTTCCTATTTCATATTTGTATGTTGAAACCAAATGAAGACCATATGAATGCAATACATGTTGAAATGATGAATCATCCAAATTTGATAAAATTGTTTCCATTATTATGAATTTAAATTTAATTCAAATATATAAATAATGAAAATCATTTCCCTCACACATACACATTCCAAAAGACATGAAATCAATGATTCATTAGAAGACTATTTACATTGACTTTTTTGGGTAAAACTACTTGCATTTTTTTAAAACATCGAAAACTACTTATGTTGAAAAATTGCTTGTATTAAAAAAAAATTAGATTGAAAAAACTACTTGGATTAAAAAAACTACTTATAAAAAAATGTTTTTTAGATTAAAATATATATTTATATTCAAAATTTGTTTGCATTGAAAAACTATTTGGATTGAAAATTGTTTGTAATAAAAATTTGATCATATTGTATTAAAAAATTACTAAAAAATAAACTTCATTTGAAAAAAAATTACTTAAAAATTAATTCCATTGAAAAATTGATTCCATTGAAATATATATATATATTTAAAAATTACATTGCAATTTTTTTTATATTGGAAAATTACTTCCATTCAAAATTTGTTTCAAACATGAGGAAAAAGGAAATCACTAAAAAAATGGTATAGGGAGTTTTCACATATATGTTCAATATTTGTATACTAAAGGTAATTATAAAAAAAAGACACAAAAAATATCAACAATTTTAGTGTTCAAGAAGGTTTTGATCTAAAAACTAATTTTAACTCATCAAAGTCAAACTTGCATTTCACATTACATTGGACATTGTCACTACAACTAATTGCCAAAGGAGCAATCAAACCCTCACTTCCCAAATTGATTTCTACTTATGGGATAAATTATTGTATGTCTTTTTAAATACCAACAAGGGCATATGTGGGCAACAATTGAAATTTACCATGAATAAATTGAAACGGGGAGTTGAACTTGTTTTGAATGAATAAAATTTAGGAATTCAAATTCTATCATATGCATAAATATTTTAAACCATTTTCCCTCAATGGTCAATAACATAAATCCATCATTGGTTATAATGGAACCAGAAAAAAAAACCTGATTTATGAACATTTAGAATAAAAAACATTACAATGAACATCACCCATTGAACAAATGATGACATCCACTATATGATAATTTCCACTTGGAATGGAAATGTAACAGGGCTAAATATGGACAACACCTTAGTCATTTATAAAATAAAACCAAAATATGTTAAAACAAAAAAATAATGAAGATGAACAAAAAGTGATGGGAAAATGTGGGGAAAAAAAAATCAATCAAGAAAGAAAATTAAAAAAAACACACACACATACACATAATTACACTAACACTTAACAAAAAAGAATGAGATGCATAATAAATACATAACAAAAAGTGTTTTTGAATTTCTTTTCCCCTCGGCAAGAGGGAGAATTGGTTGGTTTTTTTATTATTATATTCTCAAGGAAACATTTTTCCTTTGGACGGGAAGAATTGGGTGAACCCTTGGGAAGGTGAATTAGCATTATCCAATTTTTTCCTTTGAATTTGAAAAAAAATTAAAATTTTTTTGGTGAAAATGATAAGAAAGGTATTTATTTCTCTTACTGTAAGTCAAGCAATTGACAATTTGATGTGCAACTTGAAAAAGCGAGCTTAAGTAACTTCTTTAACAACCATTATGAGAATTGTGTATTGTTGTGCCTTCAAATATCAATATCCTTTGGATGTTGTTCCACATTCTTTATCAAAGACCATAGCACATTGGTCTCCATTATATGCCTCAAGAAGTTATTCATATTTTGTTCTAAAATTGTTGCCAATAACAAGAACATCATGATCAATTTTGCCTTCTCCATTTGTAATTAATAACTATCTTTCACGCTTGCTATCCCCTCTTCCCATTACATCAACAATGTTGACAACAATGGTGGTAGAATTTCAATTCTAAAAAAAATTTACTAATTTTCCAATGGAATCCATGTGGAAAACATGGGAATCAACTCATGTTCAAAAACAATGATTGATGACACAATGGTCATTGATTCAATTGTAATGACAACATGCATGTCACCTTTTTCAAATCCTCTTTTGGACTTTAATTCAATGCAAAAAATTTCCCTCACATACATGCCATTTTGCAAATATTGTTCATGCATCTTTATATGAGGTTATTTCACCTTAAAAGTGATTGTTGTCAAAGGTGTGTTGTCTAACAAATCATAATGCAAATATGCATAGCTTGTATCTTCCATGCTTCTATTTGCAATTCAATCAAAGGTGCCATACTTATTTCTAATTCCAAAATGCAAATCGTCCACCATAACAACTAATTAAGTTTTTTTCATTGGAATAACATCCATTGTGCAAAAGAAAGAAAGTAGAACTTGCTAAAATGAATTTGACAACAAACAAATGAAGTAATAGAAAAAGGCACCTCACAAGCATACTTGCTAAAATGAATTTGACAACAAACAAACGAAGTAATAGAAAAAAACACCACACAAGCATACACTTGAAAAAACTGACACTTGCCAAAAATAACAATAGAAAATAAAAATTAAGTCTAGCACAATGTTCATGCTAGTGAGAATGAAAGACAACAAACATACCATGTTATTTTTAGTATGGGACACAAAACCTAACTGATACCTTAAATCTAACCTAAACCTTTTACTATTGTTCTTTGATTTTAACTAATTTTGACTACATGGTTGACTACAACTTACAATCTTATCCATGGTTCAATGGCTAAATTATGGTCTAATAATGAACAAAGTAGATTATGAATTTAATTAAGCAACTCATGTGTACATCCAAACTTTAATCGTTTCGATTCGGATTTGAAATACAACATTTCAACCCCAAACTTTTTTCCATTGTTTAAACCATTATTTTCATTTTCATTTCAATATATATGTATTTGATAAACATCAAAATTTTGGTCATTTGCATGAAAATTTTGGTCACACAAAAAGTTGAAATTGAATTGTTTTCAATTTTGAGTTAAATGTATTAAGTGTTTGATTTCAAACAAGATTTTGTTTGTTTTTTTTTCTTAATTTTTTTTTTTTGATTTTTTTTGGTGGTGAAATGTTGCCATGTTTGGTGCCCCCAAAAAATAACATTGATGTCTAAAAAATATTGTCTTCATAAAAAAAATCCTTGTTAAATCACCATATTATGAAGAAAAAAAAAAAAAAAAACTTTAAGCCCCTTTACTCCCCTCACCCAACTTAAATATAATTTATTTATTTTAAAACCTAAAACTTCAACCTTATCCATTCAGCCTATACCTGCCAACAAACAAACTACCTTCCTTCATTCAGAGATAGACGTTGCCCTGGAACAACAGAATCCCCTATAGACTTGCCCGAAATGCCCGGTGGACCTGCCCTTGCCCAACACAAAAACCCTCAGTGCTTTTCTTAGTTTGTGGCTATTTTAAAGGAGTTGCCCTCAAACAACTGACTGTATCGCCTATAGACCTGTCGCTAGACTTGCCCGAAATCCCCGTAGACTTGCCCTAGCCCTAGGAAAAAAGTTATCAGTGCTTTTTCTTCGTATATACCTATTTTTGAAAATCGTTGATTACTGGAGTATTAGTAACTTGACTATATTTTTGTCATCTATGAAGGGTGAATTGCTAGTTGATAATCTGATTTTCTCTCATCGAGATTATAGTTTGTCATCCATGAGGGGGTCATTGTTGAGTCAATAATCTGATCTGCTCTCATCGAGAGTATATTTATCATCCATGAAGGGGCGATTTGCAAGTTCATAATTCTTCCTTCTCTCTCTCTCTCCTCTCGCTTCGTCAGTTGACGCTGCTACTGCTTTCAGACGAAGGAGCGCGAGAAGAGGGCCAGCGACAAGAGACGAGGCGCCGCGGGATGCGCAAAAAAGGCGTAGAAGCTCCGCGCGAAGCAGCCATTCGGGAATTCCTCGTCTTCGGAAATCGTTGTATAAATCCCGGATGTCCAAGCGTGTCATTCTTCATCAGTTTCTGCTGTAAAGAATCATCTTCGGTTTTGTTGTTGTTGTTGTTGTTGTTAGTGTTGTTGCGCTCATGTCATCGTCGGCCTTGTCTTTCTCCAGAGTCGTTTTTGCCAGGCACTACCACTCATCCACGGAATTTGTACTACAGAAGGCTTTTAAGCCTGCCGGACTTGCGTTGAGAGTGCGTAAGGAATTGATTCAGGTGAGAGGAATGATGGAGAGTGCGGCGAGTGGGAATGGTACCGGGGAGGAGTTCAGTAAGCCCAGAGTGGTTGTCAAAAGGCTGTTGTCGCGGGCGCAGCCCGAAGGCGAAGGAGCAACAGTGTGGCGAAGTATAGGCAGGTGCGTGTTTCTTTGTTTTTCTTTTCTTTTCTTTTGGTATATTGAAAATACAAAACAATTGCTCACTTTGTTTGTTCCTGAAGGGCCTTTGGAATTTGAAACTTGTATGTCAGCGACTTTGTGCTCTCTTATCTCTTATGGGGAACGACGAAAGCAAACTCTGGTGCTGAACTGGTGTTTCTTCTCGTATCCGCAGCCACAATTTTGTTTTAAAGAAGTGTAGGGATGCTGTTTTGGAGTGTAATTTTTCTGTATTGCCGCAAATGAGGAAGTCGAATTGAAACCTTAGTAATCAACGCGATCCACACAATAGTACTTCGATGCGGAACATATGAGGAGCTTGTCCAAGTATTAAGGTTTTTGTGTGTGTATCATGGTCTGGTTCCAGAGGGATGTGGTTTTTTGTCCAAACAGGTTCTGAATTGCATTGTCTTGTCTCAGGCTGATTGAATTTCCTGACTTTCATGGTCTCTGGTTCCAGAGGGATGTGGTTTTTGTGCAAACGGGTTCTGAATTTTGCATTGTCTTGTCTCAGACTTTGTAAATTTTGTTTGAAATGGAGACCTGATGTGTCGCAGGGTTGGTTTGAATGTTGCAGGCCAGAAGTGAGAAACTTTGATCCCTTTCTTCTCCTGGACTACTTTTCATGTGAGTCACCAAGCCGATTTTCCCAAGGAATAGTTATGTCTGATACTGAACTTGCTGCTTTATTTTTGGTCCAAAGAATTTGGCAGGGTGTTTGATATTTTGGTAGCAATGAATGACGGAAGTAGTCATCACATTCTTGAAATATGTTCAGAAAGCACCTCTCTCATTTTCAAATTGAATGATTGAGGTAGTAAATGGTGTGATGGACCATGGACCAAATGAGTGGTTGTTGTGCTGTATCACAATATCAGAACACACATTCCAGTGATGAGTTGTCTGAGCAGAACCATACTGCAATCATTTTGTGGTGATGATATGAGATAATTTGAGGCACATGGATTTCATTAACCTGTAGAACAAAAATAAGGGATGCAGAGCTCAGATGGTTCAAAGCACTATTGTGTGGTAATAGGTTTGCTGGTGCCTGTTTTGCAGCAACTGGTTCTGCTGGCTTTCCTGACCACCCACATCGAGGTAAGGAGTACCCAATGGCTCTTTCACTTCTCACTTCCGCATGCAATGACTTGCAAATTTTTATGGTCTTGAGGACTGCAAATCCGCACCAAAGTGTGAGATTGATTCTGATTACAATTTTACATCCTTTTTTTCTGTGAATGCAGGCTTTGAGACAGTAACCTACATGCTTGAGGTAGGCTCAAGTTGACCTCTCATTTCTTACAAGAAGTTGCACAATAAGATAATCACAGACCGTCACAGGTTAGTGCCGACATTACCCTAACATAGCGTCAGGCTAATCCTGCAGCTTGATTGTCAGATTTGGCAATGACCACCCCCAAACTTTATAGCCCACATACGTGGTCTCCACTTCTCTCTCTGTGTTAAGAGTACTTATGAGTGTTCATAAATTTCCACAGGGGGCATTCACTCACCAGGACTTCTTGGGTCACAAAGGGAAACTTGAGGCCGGAGATGTACAGGTAACTTTTGGTTGACTCTTCCAACATGCATAAACTTGTTTGTAGACTGTACCTAGGCATTGTGGAGAAGGTCTCAGGGTGCAAATTGAGCAGTTGCCATAGGTGTTTTGTTATTCTGTGAGCCTGCAATTGTCAGCACTTAAGTCTTGTCCTGTAAACTTGTCAACAAAACCAGGCATCTGAAGGAGTTTTGAACAAATGGATGTACCATTCAGATCTCTGGAAGTTTTACAAGCATGATTTACTAGTTCTGTTGAGCTGGAGCTTGAAGTAAATGGAGTGTCTCCAGTCATCTGATATTTGCTAGTATAAATCAGTCTAACATTTGTCTTTTGGAACAGTGGATGACAGCAGGACGTGGAATAGTGCACTCTGAGATGCCTGCAAACACTGGATTACAACGAGGCCTTCAATTATGGGTCAACCTTAGTTCCAAAGACAAAATGTAACCTTGCTTGAACATGTCAAAACTCAGACTTGGTTTGTCGTTTGATTTTGGTTTTCTTTCGTAACATGAAGATTTGGCAAAGGGTTAATCAAAGACAAGAAGCTTTATTTAGTGGTGTAACATTCCTGTTATGTTCTGTTTCAGAGCTTATGCTCCACAGTGAACTTTTTGAGGTGCTGAAATGGATTGCAAGTGCAAAAAACACTGGTTGATAACATAACATGTTGGGGCTTTGGGTATTGGAGCAGGATTCCTCCAAATTATCAAGAGCTTCAATCAAAAGATGTTCCAAAGGCAGAGAAGGATGGTGTGCAAGTAGCAGTTATAGCAGGTGAATCACTAGGAGTCAAATCACCTGTGTTTACCCGTACACCGACTTTGTATCTGGACTTCACCATGCAGCCGGGTTCTGTGCTTCATCAACTGATTCCACAGGGTTGGAATGCCTTTGTGTATACTTTGGAAGGTAGCATCGTACTGGGAAAACCAGATGACCAAAGCATTGGGCCAAATCACACAGTGCTATTGGGGGATGGTGATGGATTAAGTGCATGGAATACAGGGAGTGACCCTTCACACTTTGTATTGGTTGCTGGGAAGCCATTGAATGAGGAAGTCGCCCAATATGGGCCCTTTGTTATGAACTCAAATGAGGAGCTTAAACAAGCTATGCAGGACTTCCGCAATGGACGTAATGGCTTTGAGAAAGCCCGTACATGGCGATCTGTACCTGTTTCCCTAGCTTTTCCTTAGAGGTGTGTTTGTGTGTGTTTTTAGGGTACAGTTGTGTGTGTTTTCCAGAAGACCGTTCTTAGCTATGCTAGCTGCCAAGGTCATGCCGGGCATGCGGGCTAGCCCTAACTGTGACAGCTGTCTTTTTCTGTGGTCTCCATGCATACTTGCACATGGAAGGCTAGATGTTATTTCAGTATGATTCTGGTGAATGATAATATTGTCTATGGAGTGTTTTCATTTGTAAGATATTGTCGAAAGAGTGGTTGCGTATTAATGAAAACTCTGTTTTTTTTTTCCCCACCAATGCATCCTTACCACTAGCTGTTCCACATTGTCTTCTTTCAGAATATATCTATGTCACATCATGACTCTAGCACTGTCATGACTCCGAGTTTTCCTGTTGCTTCTGGAAACATGACAGAAACTCAGGATGAGATTTTCTGTGTTATTGTTTGTCTGAAACTTTAAAGCAGATTATTATTTACTAGCCTAATCTACACCTACTGTCAGGGGTGATGGAAGTCAGTGGAGAGGAAGGGCAACTAGTCACTGCCATTCATGATGAAGGTGGTGGCCTAATACTTTGTGAAGGACAGGCACAAGATTATGATCGCACTCTTTCTTCTCATGGTTGTTTTGGTTTGGCTGGAACTGACATAACAGTTACTTTCAAAGTGTGATTGTGTGCATTTACTGTGCAATTTGTATAGAGATGGGTTGGGATACCCGAGTTCTGAGTTCTGTGAAAAGGAATTTGACTTGTAGCTTCATCATCTTTACACTCACATGTTGTGTAGTTTTTCCAGACTTTCCAGATGTGTGGATGGATTATACATGGGACAAGCATTCGACTTTCCTTCCCCTAACTCACGTAAGCCACCACCCTAGTTAGTTCATATATGCAAGCTCCACAGTAAACTCTTCTATGTATGTTTTCATGCATCCAAGACTATATTGCATATATATACATATGTATATATATGTATAACAATACCACAAATATGAAAAAGTTGCTGTGATTGACCCGCTTTGGTTAACCCATTCAAAACAAATTCTCTTCTTTTAGGTTTGAGGATCCTGTCCAACAACAAGAATAGAACAAGTAGTTTTAGAAATAAATCAAATTTTCTCTCATTGAGGTTCACAAATAACCAAAAGCAGCAGATTTAAAATTGAACTTGTAAGAAAAGAAAATCTATCCCAGGTTTGATGAAGTGCTGCAAATCATTTGTTTAACAAAATTTTATAAGTCAAAGCGAGTTGCAAGATTGTCTAATTATACATTAAGTTATGTAAAAATATGGTTATGTATTCAATCTAAATTTAATACTTGCCTAGTTGCAAGCCTTATAAACAATAAATACCCTCAATCTCATGACTAAACCTACTTCCTCACATCAGATGGATTCATTCACTTCTAAATCCATTTGGTCAGAACAAGTTCTCTAAAGATTGAACGAGCTATAAATAATGAGCATACTCCAATCACAAAGGTTTGATTATAATATGCTGCAAGTCTGTTGGAAAACTTTAATGTTTCCTCTTTTACTTTCCAACATAATTAAGGTCTTGACCCCTATCTTACAACAAGATCTATTCTTCTCTTCCAATTGCAGTAGGTTTGTCATCAAAGTTGAGAACCATTTAGAACATTAGTGCTAAATAGATTCACTATGTATTTTTAATTGTCATACACATGAGGTTTTTTCAAACTGTTTGTACGATGTGCTTCACCATCCAATTCTAACTTAATGCTTCCATTGTGAACTATAGCTTGAACTCACTTAGCCCATCACTCAATTTCTGGACTTTCCATCTCTATCTAAGGTCTTTTAGTCATTGAAACCCAAGGGAAAATTACTATAGTTTGAGCGAGAGGAGTTGAGATAATTGCAAAGCTTAACATTAGAAACATGGGCAGTCAACCATTTTGGGTTACACCACTACTCATTCTTCCATCTCTAAATTCAATCCATTCATCTGAAAGTACTAGTGGAGATAATCATTGTCTTGATGAAGAGCTTCAAAATTCAAAAAATTCAAATGAAGCTTTTGAAAAGCACAATGCAAGCTTACCACAAGATGCACAAGGAGAGGATGAAGGTCCAACAAGATGGGAGGTGTTGTTCAACAACAACTCAATGCAAGGCCTTGAACAACTCTAGGTGATGTGACAAACCTACCCTACAACATTCCACAATCATGGCATAACAATGGTGCACAACTTCACAATACTTTGCTTGCTTCCAACAATCCCAACTTTGTTGTAGCTCCACAAAATCTAGAGCCCCAACTTTCAAGCTAAAAGCAAATGGGAATTGAAAACTTGATGAATCCTAGAAAAAGGCCACAAGAGTGATGGACAAGGGTGCCCCAATCAATGTGGCAACTCATCATTTTGGCATTTCAACATCTTTAAAGGATCACCTCAATGGAAAAATTTGATTTCAAAAGCGTGGGAAAGATGGGAGATTATATATAAAGAAAGAGAAATAAATTCTTCATTAGGTGTTAGAAATGCAATGCATCAATCTATTTGTGCCATTTCAATAATTGAGGTTTAAGGTAATAGAAATAATGTATGAGAGAACACCAACATTCACAAATGGTGTGTCTAGGAAACGATAGTGGAAATGGTTTTATTGAATTAAGCAAAGACAAGATTGAGGAAACAATAATGAATGAAAAAAAGAGCAAATGTTTACATTGTTGAATACAATAAGAGAAATATATATGGATCTTAAGTAAGATGACCCAACCAAAGGATGTTAGTAAGAGAAGTCATAAGGTATGAATGTGTTTGAATGAATGTATGAACTATCTAATACATAACCTAACACACACACACGCACGCACACACCCCCCACGCCAATCACACACATATGATAACCCATATTTCACCTAAAACAGTTGTTG
>Ga0116231_10008519_pt1 | contig 17939 bp, 14 predicted proteins | sample S1TSphgellanicum_2_FD_89695 | JGI IMG/M metagenome (GOLD analysis project Ga0116231, IMG submission 89695) | Host-associated microbial communities from peat moss isolated from Minnesota, USA - S1T2_Fd - Sphagnum magellanicum MG | ecosystem: Host-associated > Plants > Peat moss > Unclassified...
AAGCCATATGGTTGCTAAGGATTGAACAAGTTGGGCCACCTAAATGTAACATGTGGCAATTGACTAGATTGACAACAAGAATGATTGCCACAAGTTAAATTCTTCACCCCAACAATAAAAAAAAATCTCATCCTCATTAGAGTTATTTACCACGGTGCTTTGAAAACTAAAGATCAAAAGGTTCTAGGATCCTTAAGCCCTAAATCTCACTTTAAAATTTCAAGATTTTGCTTGAAGTTGGGGAAATTTTTTTGTTGAGTTCAGATGCTTTGGGTGTTAGTGGTCAACGGAGGTTGAAGATGCGAACTTGTGTTTGCCACCAAACCAAGTCACTAGAGGTTGCTCTTGGATCTTTCGAACTTTGAATCTCTCACAACCTGAAAACTAATGCTCAAATCTTGTGCTTTCCAGAAAGCTACATGTTGTTGTTAAAGAGACCTCTACATTCAAGAAACTTTCGTGCTTAAAAAACTAGACTCTTCAAAGACCTTTTCACTTGAAAACCCAAAATCTTTTGAAAAACTTGAAGAAGCTTGAAAGAAGAGGTCTACAATCTAAGCAATCTACAAAAAATTTGGAAGATGTGGACATAAGAAATAGAAGGAAATGGCTTGGAAGATGTGGATAGAAGAATGAAATGACTGGATGTGGTAGGTCTTTGGAATTGACTTCATGCTTAAACTAGAAAACAAAAAACTTGAAGATGCAAAGCCAACATGGACACAAGGGAAGATGCAAGCCCAATGCGTAAGCTATTTTTTCTTGACATTAACTGCTGCAACAAGATATGAGGATCAGGCTCAAGAATCAGCACCCACATGAACTTTTGCCTTTTTGAGTGAGGCCTCTTAGTGGCCATATTAAGCCCAAAAAAATGTTAGATTTGGACTTAGAGATCCCGATTAGTCTTAGTATGGTGGTATTTGTAATATTTGGAAAAAATTTAAATGGATTTTGGGATTTTTATCATGGTACCAATGTGGGTGCTGGGCTGGTTCACCCAAGGCATCAAAGCTACCAATTCACCTGTACATTGTCCTTTGCCAAAGCACTGGGAAATAACCAGTGTTGTTCTGTTTCGGTTTTTGGCCTGTTCTGGTCTTGGTTCTCATACTGGGTACTTGGATTATTGATTTTAAATTTTGAAAAAAGCAACTCCAAATCGGAAGGAACTGGGGTACCTGCCTCTGGTTAGAACTAGACTTGGAATCAACTCAAAACCCGTCATATGCAAGTTTCAGTTTTGAAGTTTTTGAAATTTGAAATTGAAATTGAAATTGATTTAATTTTAATTAATAAATTCTTTGTTGGGATTAGACATGTTGCTAAGGTAGAACCACCCAACACCAAACACTTACTTATCATTGAATATTTTCGTATTTTTTTAATCCCATAGCCAAATTGAGTGATTTTTGTGTCATTGTGCAAATCGGAGGGCTACACATGTTCTTTGAGAGTTAGAAGTAAAGGAGCAATGCAAAAAACACAGGAAGAGTATGAGTGATAGTTTGCTTCAATGTTTTTGAAAAAAAAGCTCTGACCCTTCTCTAGTTCTAGCATCATATCTTTCTCATTTTGAGTAGTTCGAGTGATTGAAAACCTGAAGGGTGTGCCAACTAGGGCTTTAGAAAACTTCTTTATATTTCAGAGGCAAAGATGCAACAATCAAAGCTCTTAAGCTCAAAATTCTAGTCTGTTTCAAACTCTAAACCCATCATCAAACACTGAAACCCCTTACAGTAAACACCCCATATTGTGCCCATTCCTTTATTGAATTGAGAAATTTTTGCAGTGTTGGAAGCACTATGTGAAAGGCTAAAAATGTTCTTTGAGCTTCAGAATCAAAGGAACAATGTGTGAGGATTTGACCTTGTGAATGAGTTCTTTAAATGTTCGCTCACAAGCCTATCTACCCTAGTTTGAGAAAAAAATCAGGGTTTTGAATAATAATAGTGACTTTTTTTTAACTAATAATTTGGGAGTGGGGCAGGGTGGAGGTGGCATTAGGCATCTATTTTTCACTTTTGGACCATGTCTCAAGAATGCAATTTTCTTATTAAAAAATTATATTTAGGCATGTAGTTGATGTAGGTGGTCACATTTTTATTGGTGTTACAATGATAGTAACTAGAAAAATTTCAATTTTGAGCTAAACATAAGTAAGTAAATTTGGAACCAATTTGAAACTAGACCCAACTAAAACTTTTAGAAAAAAAAAGAGAACCTGGAGATGGGGGTCTTGAAATGTGAACTGAGTCTAGAACTAGACCAGAGTTCTATCAAAATCTTCAAAAAGCTTAGATTTTTTTTAAAAAAATGGTTCTAAAACAAATCTAATAACCAGTTCTGATACATAACCACAATTGCAAGGAAAATAAGAACCAGTCAATCAAACAACCTTACATAAAACTTCTAATCGGTGTAGGAAGTATTGAAAATCGGGTTGTCAATTCATCATTCATGACTATGATATGTATACATGGCAATTGCCTATGTTTCTCAATAACTAGAGAAATTAAACCTGTACACTTTGTAAATCAATTCCTTATCAATCTTCAATTTCAGCATGCCTATTTTTTTAATACATCTGATGAAACTGATAAGCATCATCACACCCAAATCATATGTACAAAAGTCTCAAGTTCGCATACCTCTGTATCTGGTTTCATTGGTATGACTTGGCATCATGCAAGTCCACTCTACCATAGTCACTTGCATTTATTTCTTTCACTTTTCCTTACGCACTGTATCCCGCAGAGATAGGGCTCCATGGACCCAAGCGACCACCACAGGCCTGGCCTGCTACTGAAGCCATTTTGGTGGCATCTAGACCAGCATTACAAACATTTGCAAATGCACGCATGTGCTTCATGCCATATTGTGTGAGTACACCACAGCTTGACTCAAAGGTGCGCACCTGGATCCAAAAAGTTAATGATTAGAGAGGAATGTAAGTGTCAACTGTCAGGTCTTTCACCCACGGTATCAAAGGGACAGAAGACCAGAAAAACCAGCAGCTGCGTAGTTCGAACTCAAGGAGACATGAGACATCAAAGCCAGAAGGCAGGGGAGATGAACTGAATAATCTGAAATCAAAACTTTGTTTCTTGAACTCGATCACTCTTCTGATCGAGTTCAAGAAACAAAGTTGGAGCAATTACGCTTTCAAATGAGAGTCAGGTATCTTGAGAATTTTAAGCTGCCTCCAAACTCTGGACAGGTGTAACTGTAAATACTTGTATGAATTCTGTGTTTTGCAATCTTACCATGCTCTTGAGGCAATCCCAGTCATCCACTAGAACTTGCCCAGCAGGACGTATGGCATTCAATTTCGAAGGACCAGCCTCACTGCCAAAGAGGAGATTGCCTATGAGCTCGACACTGTTGTCAAGGTGCATGCGATATGCCATTGTGTTCACCAACTCCTCCCCTGCTTTTAATTTTCTTGTTGATCCCTCCGCAGCACTGTGGTACTGCAAACACTCAAGACCAGAAAGTTGCATCAGAAAACAACACCATCTCTCAATCTTCTTCTGCTTTTTCCTTCTGAAATGGTCAACAGAAAATCAGATGTGCTGAAACTGAAAGCCAAAGGGAAAGAGTGTACCTTGTGCCACAGATGAAGTAGATCCGCATCACGCTGATTGACAGCCAATTCCTTTCCTGCCATTAAAGTGTCAGCCAAGTTCAACTCAGGCAAAAAAGGTGTTGTCACATTCTCATTTGCTGGGTCGAAGCCAAGATATCGTTCCAACTCCTGAACAACAATGTTTATGTCGCCATACTGCATCACATGTGACCCTGACCTGTATGTGTTATGGTTTGAGGTCCTTGATTTCACCTGCATTGAGACAATTGATGATATGAGAGGGGGATAACACACCATGAAAGGCACACAACCCACAGTCAGTGGAATCTGCTCTGTTCTTTTTCCTACTTTTAAAAGTCCTTACCTTTCCCTGGAATGTAGAAGACAATCACAACTCCTTTGCACTTCCACCTAAGAAAGCATACTTATCCTGATCTGATAAATGGTCGGAAGAAAGGGATGACAACCCAAGGAACACAGATGTTCAAACATACATGGGGAATGGACTCACAATGATATATTGATCCTCAAGTGTCTCTATTTTCAAGTTTTCCTTCTCACTGCATCCCAAAAAGAATGTGATGAAGACATTAGAAGCATAGACATACACTCATAAATGCTTCCCCTCACTTGCAAGTCACAGCATATTGTAGGCACACCACATTATCCACAAGATATTTGGTGCTGAGACCCCAAGATATAGCCTAGGTAAACTACATATTAATCCATGTGATGTTTGATGCTGAGACAAAATTTTGCACTCCAAGTCCTCTTGTGTCTGCCTAAGATAAGAGTCAAAAGCAACCACACAAAATAGATCTGTTCAAGCATTGAGGTAAATCTTGGCATCATGTGTTCAGCAGGTTTACTCACACATCTTCCATCCAGGCAACACTGTAGAGATCACCTAAGCAGGTCTTATATTCTGGAGGGGGTGGTGGCCACATGCCCGGGCAGTATGTTCCCCAGCTGCTCTCCTGTGCATTTGAGGCAGTAGTGACATATATGTTGAGGCCCTCTGGCAAGAGTCCCTCAAAAATGCTCCCACTCTCACATGCCTCCACATAGATCACCTAAGTTAAACAAGCATGGACATCTGTCAGATTCTTGGAAAATTCACAGCATTTGGTTTCTTAGAATCCTAATTTGCAATATTAGGTTACTGTAACACAGTTCATGAACTTTGTGCTTCTATTCTTTGATACACAAGAACTTTGCTGACTCTTCAAACACTGCTTTTAGCAGTACCCAGTATATGAGCAAACAATCATCTAGTTTCCAAAACTACTGCGGCTTCACAATTTAGGTTACAAGATGCAGTGAACTAGCTGTGCAGACAGAGAATATTCGACTTTGCCATGCCACTCTGTACTCATGTGAAGAGCTGTACTAAATTACTAATTAACTTTACTCTCCGGCAGATCCTTGCAATTTCCCACTATTTTGAGGATCTTTTCTGAAATCAAGCCTCAGTTAAAGTTCCTTGATGTCAAAGAATTGCACTCCAGAGCTTCAAAAACTTGAACAAGGACTGCAGTACAAAGACTTAAGCGAGAGTCCTACCATCTCTTTGTATGTGCCAGCTGCATGCTTCTTCTTCAGAGTCTCCACAAAGTCAACAGCATAGAGATTATCTCTGGTTGGCATACCTGTGGGCACAGCCAACATTTAGAAAGCAGTTAGAACTACCAAAAAAGAACTTAATTCTGTAGTGATAGACTTCTTCATGACCAGCAACAGCCTATCTCAAAGAGGAAAGTTTCAGAGAAAATTTGCAGGACACCCAGCAGAAGGGAAACACACCAAGAACACCAGGGCCACCATGGTCTGTGTAGTAGATGAAGATGTGGTCATTGGGACCACTATCAACCACCTTGCCACTTCCACCCTCAATACTGCTCTTGTCTCCCAAAATTGCAGCAAAGAAGTTGCTAACTGTCACATCAGAACCAGTGTAGTCCTGGACCCCAAAAGAGAGTTTTAAGTTTTAATAACTTGTTCCAGAAAGACAGCTCAGTCTAATTTTGAGCGACCAGAATCCAGGCAGCACTTCTACAAGTGAATCCAGGGAGGGCAAAAAATGACTGCAACAACAATACCAAAAATATAATTCCATGGGCAATAGTTGGAAAATAGTATTCAACAAGGCTATAGATACTGCTGAAAAAGAGACAGTTTAACAAAAGACACCATTCCGCTCTTCATTCATGCAGAATCAATCACAGAGAATTTTCTTTAGGAGCAGAGAAGGCGAAAGAACAGAATACACACCCATATTCCCAGCACTTGCTGTGAGCGTAGGTCAAAAACGGTCACAATAGGGTGAAGAATAGAAATTTCTAAGAGCCAATGCGATTGCTGAACATGCAGTTGGAAGGGCTAGTATTTTTCTTCTTTTGGGGGAGAGGAGGGAGGTGGGGTGAGTAGGGTGTGAGGAGTTTTTGGTTCCTTCCCTCCGGAGGGGGTGAATCAAGGCAGCATGAGAAATATCCAGAAGGAAGGAAGTCTAAAAAGCTGAAGTGATTGATCATAATATATTTGGTAAGAAGAATGGGTGGACCTCACCTTGGGAACTCCATAGTAGACATCGCTGCCTTGAGGGTGGTTGACGATGGTGCCTGGATATGGATTCTGGATATTATGTGCAATATCGTCATACATGAACACAACGATGTTCTCGTCCTTCAAACCTCCCTTTCTCAATATCTGATATGCGTGGCAGACATCAGCCTGCCACAAACAAAAAAACACACACAATCCAACATCCGAATTGAAAGAGCTTAGCACATGGAAAAGCTCTCCTGAAGACAATTTTTTCATTCATTTCAAAGAAGCAAGCTGCACACGACTTAGACTGGCCAAACATACAGGAATGAGTGCAAGCACCATGGACAGAGAGACGTGACCGCTCTTGCTGGAAGAAGCTAACATTCAGACGAGAGAGAAGCTGAGGCAATAACGGATATCAGTCGAGGAAGACTTGCTACAAACCTGATGGCGGTAGTTGCCGTAACCTGATGAGCCTGCAAGGAGCACGGCCCAACGCACTCCCGAGGCGCTGTCTGCAGGCGCTTCCTCTTCTTCCGACGTCGACATCTTGATTTTGCCGTCCCAGCCTGCGCCTTGTTTTCTTGCCGCTGCTGTGCTTGCCGCAAACAGCAACGCTAACAAAGTCGCCAACGAGACTCCCCGCACGGGACCCATCTCTGCCTCGTTCTATTTGAAAACAGAGAACACGAAATCCTCGTTAACAACTCCGGGTCAAGCTGCCTGACGGACGGACGGTTTACGCACACGGATTCCAGTCTCTCAACAACACTCTCCCCTACCTCATTCTGAACTGCGATCCTTACTGCAAAATTCAGCACTGGAGGAAAAAAACACACACACACAATTCTGAGGACTTCCGCAACAAGAGATTCACACCGATGTAGATCCGACTTGTTCATGAGTAGAATCATCCTCTAAACTTGTTTCCGTTGTTTCTAAGAATCCTCTTCATTTGAAACGGGACGACAAGAAACCAAGAATTTCCTCTGTGTGCTCAGAGAGAAACAATAGGACTCCACCGTCCCCAGGAAAAAAAAAACAACACTCTCCTCCTTGCACACAACCCCAAAACACAAAGAAGAAGAAGAAGAATGAGCAACCTATAACAACACCAACCTCGCCATGTACGCATAGGAGAATCCTCCAAAACAACAAGAGTTTCTTTCGCATGAAAGAAAAATAAAACGGAATGATCCTCATCACAATTATCCCCTCAATCTTCTTCCAAAGGAAAATCATCATACAGACAGGAAAGGAAAGAAAAGAGAAAATACATTTCGTACAGGTGATTTGCAACGATCTGGCAGGCCGAAAAAATCCTTTAAAAAAACACTAGATCACGCAGAAACCACAACCACCACAAGCGAGCGAGCGAGCAACAACTTACTCTGCCGTCGCTCCACCGATTCGATCCCGATAAAAACAAGCGAGAAGAGGAAGGCGATGCGCAGGACACGGCAGCTACCGCTACTACTACGGGGGAATCTCAAGCTGAGAGAGAGAGACAGCAGAAGAGAAAGCGAAATTTTGCGATAGAGGCGCTGGCGCGCTGCGGTTCTTGTAGTCGCCATCGCTACCCCGAACTCGCAGAGCTTGCTTCCCCGCCCGGTCCGGTGTAGCCGGCGATTTTCCGGTTGCCGGAAATAATTCAACCGTGCATGCCGGCACGGCACCGGGCGTCCTGTCTACCTACCTACCTACCGACTCCCACACTCGTGACTAAGTAGTACTTATTTTTACGAATCTCTTTATGTAGCTCAAGTGGCGATCATCCCTGGGAAGATTTAGCCAAATCTGGCTATACACAAGTTGTGGGAGTACAAAACCTCTAACCAAGCTTCTATATTCGTGGCTACACACTGAAATCCAAATATAGAAATCTGGCGATTTTCACTATTTTTGTTTTCTCACTTCTGGCGATGGAAACCCTCCAAAATCACTTCATTTAGAAAATTAAAAAAAATTATTTCTCTTTTTGACGAAATTTCGCTAGTAAAAAACAAGGCAGTAGACTACTAGGCACCTTTACTACCTTGGCAACTTCAACACTAATTATATTATTTCTGAAAATGTTAAAATTTTCAATTTTTTTTTTTAATAACAAAAATTTGTGAAGCAAAATATTGAATCTTCAAGAATATTTTATTTGTTGAAATGAAAATTCCCAAAACTGAATTAATTACATAACAAACATGTGTCAAAGTTGCTAAGGTACTAGTGTTATTATTATTTTCAACTCCATTGCCCCAAGGGCATAACTGAGCGAAAAAATTTGATGCAATTTTTAAATAAAACTTTCCTGTATTACTTGATTGGTATTTTAACTAACTTACTAAAAATATTATTAACATCATCACAGTTGGTAAGTCTTTTTTTTGAATTTTTTTTTTTTTCCTTTCAAGAAAAAGAATTGGGAATTTTTTGGGGAGAAAATGGTGTTTTCTTTAGTGTAGATTGGACGAATTTTTTTCTAAAATTTTGGAAATTTTTTGTCGAATTTTTAGTTTCACAAAATGAGGTTTTTAAAAATATTTAAAATTTGGTGAAGGTGTTGTTGGCCCAAGGGAGTAGAGACTAGAGACAATGACCTAAATATGTAAATAGAGCACTGCAGAAAATTTCCTCTGGTTTGTTGGCCTTGCCTACCACGGCAAGGATATTGTGTTTAGATTCATTATAGAGTATATAGTAGCTTAAGGGATTTTGGCTCCTAAGTAGTAGGTCTGTTTTTATATGAGGATTTGTGAAAGATGATATTTTGGTTTGTGTTTAAACTTGAGATTAGTTATATAATTATAATATCTTGAAGGATTTTGGTTCCTTTTAGAGGATTTTTTTTTGAAGACTATATTCATTGCATGGTGAAATATTTGAGTTTCTTTTTTTGCCCCTTGTTTGTTTATTTGTTGTGTTGTGGAGCCTTTAACCCTACTTTTTCCAACATCATTGGAGCATGATTTTTGGATTGAATTCCCATGTCCACTGAAATTGGATGGATGGAATCACATACAACAAAGTTATGAATGGGATCTATCACCCCAATGGGTCCCAAAAATCTCTCCAACTAAGATTATGTTCAATACCCTTGTCAAGAGCTCTGTCCAATGCCCTTTTTGGCTTGTCCTTTTGCACCTTGCATGGTTCCACATCCAACCGTGCTTCTTCATGTTTTGCAAAAAAAAAGCATAATTTACTATTTCATGTGTGTTCGGTTGAACTAGACCCCAGTTTGAACCAAAATGTGCCAACCAACAAGATACTTTTGAGCCTTGAAAAGGCTTGAAAAGTCTTTTTGTGTATTTAATATAGGGGTCAAATGATCAAACCTTGCAACAAAAATCACATTTTGAGCATTATTGACCGCTTTTTGTGTTGAGTAATTCTTGATGAGGGTATTTAGTGTGTTTTCCATAGCGCACTCAAGACATTATACATCCCCAAATTTTTTTTCCATTACCTACCATTGAACAACCCACTTCCATGTTGTTAGGAGGTTGGAAAACAGCCCTCACCTATGTATAAAACATCTATGTACATAATAATAATCATCTAGGTATTTTCTATAAACCCATGTACTTACTTATAAGACCTACTTCTAATAGAATGGGCTACCAAGGTGAAATTCAGTTGAGATTCGTTCACAATTGAGTCATAACGGCCATCTAGTGGATGGTGAGCTGGTGGGTTCTAACTACGATTCAGGATTCATTGGCAAAAAAGTGGAAATGTGTAGGTGGGGATTGTGACCAAAACTGAACAAAATAGTTATACCTCTATTTTTTTCCCCTTCCAATTTCGTGGTTTTGAAAGTTCAGCAATTTGTTTCCAAAGTATTTTTGGCAATTGGGGGAGGGGGGGGGAGAGACACTCAGAAAACCATAATTTTTGTGGTAAACGGAGTTTCTTCCTGTCTTTCCCTTTTCTTAGATAGCCTTAATATTTACCATGGACGGTTGAATGAAAGCACAAATTTTACCAAATAATTTGTGGGTCCAGAAGTGCTTGTGCGGCACACTCCTCTCTCCTCTAGTACTTTGGAAAATGTCATATATCCTATAGGTAGCAGCAGTTGTATGGAAATCCACTGCCTGAAAGTGCCCTGATCTACCTACCAATTGCTTTTCTATTTCCAAATACCTAGTTTGGAGTTGAGCCAAGTGAAGGGAATATGGCTAGCTACAAATTTGAAAGCAATTGCACCCACCCCTTGGACAGATATCAGTTGGGTTCTACATAATCATCCGCTTTACATGTCATGGTGATATGCAAACATCTAAAGGATGTTATATCTACCAGAATGCTTGCCTTCCCCATGGCGTCCCCTAATTTGAGGGTGGTAAATTTGGGGATGTAGGCAAGAAAATTAGGGGAGGCCTTCCCCATCCTAAAGCAAGAAAGAAACCTTGGAGTGCTTTACAACTTACCTTAAGGTGTTTGGGTACATGAGCTTTTTGAACTATACTTTTCTTGGCATTTTCTATGAAGAATATTGTGTAATGGAAGGAAGATGAAGAAGATGTGGGTATGAGAAGAGGAATTCCACCTCAAAAGAAGACAAAGATGGATTCTACCACACACAACCATGCTTTGCCTCAGACCTTAAATTTAATCTCCCAAGTTCTACATCTTGCAGCCCAACTTATCACCTAATTTATGCACAAGTATCCCGAGTCAAAATGTACAAATGAATTTTTTTCATTTGTGCCCAATTTTTTTTTCAAACGCACAAAAGTTTTATATTTCATGCCTCTATTGTGGTTCCAATTGAGGCTAATCAAAATAATCACTTGTTGAAAGTAATGGCTTGCGCAATGCAAGCATCCATGAAGGAACCACCCTTGCTTTCCCCTTTTGAGGCCATCCAGTTGGATGAACCTCAATTTTAGAAACCCAGATTCATTACACTGAGAAAACAAGAAAACAATGAAAAAAAGTGTCCTGTCCAAGCTCCATCATCCCATGATGGTGTTCATGAGTGCTGGTTCACTCCATCCCAAAATGATCAGCTGCAGTTTTAACTGGAGATATAACACTAGCACCTGGTTTTTATAAGTACATATGTAAAAGCCGCAAATTCTATGTGTAAAAAGGATATACACTCACACAAAACCCAAATAAATATTTTATTCCTCTCTTTCTGTTGGGCTTGAACAGCAACAACCTTCTTTGTTCTTTACCATATTATGGGTGTGGCCCATCCATCTATGAGCCTTGTAGGGTGACATGCGGTTCCATCAGCTGGTACTACCGGTTTTTTCAGGCCTGTTCCAGAGTGTTCGCCACCATTGGTTCAGATCACAGGTGAACTTGACCGAACTATCTGTCCCACCTAAAGGGATCCTAAATTAGTATCTGAAATAAACAAAATCTGTTCCACATCATTAGTGTACAGTTTGGTGGCATAACCTTCTGAACAACCAAAAGGTGACTACCCAAGTAGTTTGGCAACTTCAACACATGTTTGTCAAATAACTAACTAATTTCGAAAATTTCGTCAAAAAAATTCCTGAAAGTTCAATATTTTCTTTCATAGTTTTTTTCTTTGGAAAACCTTTGGAAAATTTCAGCATTTCTAAAAATAATATAGTTACTGTCGAATTTGCCAATGGCAAGGTTTGTTTTTCAAGTAAGTCAACTGGGGAGATCCCCGGCGTTAATAGTTAATTAGCATTAAATGGCCCCAAAAGGCCAAAACAATAGTTTAAAAGGATCTCTACTACCACAATAACCGAGCACAAGTTTGTTCCAAACTAGAAAATGATGAGAAAAACAAATTCATGACTTTTGAGAAATTATTTAGATCTAGGTACTTAACAAGTATAAAAAAAGCATACCTTAATTTTTAAAAATTAATGGTTTGTGCTGAAATCTTAGGAGAAAATAAATTAAACATTCAAGCATCAAAGTCTGCGGAAACTTTTTAGGCTACCAAGGTACATTGAATCCAGCCTGAATTCCAACTGCATGTTGAGGGTATAGCTTAGAAGCGTCTGCTAACTGATAGGCTTCAAAAAGTCCAAAGAGTATATTTCTTTGCTGTTATTGACACTTCATTATTTGCTTCAGAGTTTGGATATGGGGTGTATTTTAAAAGGGTAAAAGGGATTTGAGTCCGTCCGTTGCCAGAATGAATAAATTATCACGGACTCTTTGGAGTAATGCAGATGGCACAAGCACAGAACGAGACAAAAAAAAACTTCATTCCTGTTGCTCTGCTCCAATCCTTCTTAGCCTTGATTTTTTCCTCCGGGATCGGGAATGTTAGACTTCATTTTGTTTGTTTTGTGCTGTTCTGCACGGAACTTGCAGTCTTGCTCATCAAGTCTTGGCAGGATTAGATTCAAGTGTATCTGGCTATGTTGTCGACTTGATAAAAGTTTCTGTTAAAAGTGGTGCCCTGTCTGGGCCCCATTCTCACCTACTTGACATAACCCGTTTCTGGACCTCATTGTCCAATGTGTCACTTGTTCATTGGTCCAGAGGGTAGGGGTTATAACACAAAAATTTCTCCCTTCTCTCCTCTGGTTTTTAGTTTTTACCTACCTGGTCCAGAAACCCAGTTACACCCCGTGACTGACGAGAGGAGCCAGATTATCAAAATAGCCTCAATGCATTCACACTTTGAGGAGCTAGATTATCAAAATAGTCTCCACACATTCACACCTCAAGGAGCCGGATTATCAAAATAGTCTCAATACATTCACACCTCGAGGAGTCGGATTATCAAAATAGTCTCAACACATTCACACCTCGACTATATTCGATAAACCCGCTCCTCTCACCAGTAACCTAATATGGAAAACCTTGGCCTGTCTTTGCTAGTGGGCCACAGTGAACCAGCAGCACCCATTAGCGCACCATCATGAAGGATGAATGGTAAGTGATCAGGAAACAGTTTTCTGTTGGGTTCCAGTTCCCTATATAACCTAATTGAATTTGGTGCACATATGTTGCATGTTCATAAAAAAGGAGATGCAACTAAAGTGGACCAAAACATGTCACATTTGGATTCATAGACCTCCATTTAGTCTAAACATGGGGTATTAATAATGTTGGTGTGTACATGAATCTAAATTCCACACTCAAATCCACACTCATAGTGCACCACCAAATCAAATCTTTATTAATAAGCTTGTGGCACCCTAATTGTAAATCAAACCAAAAAAAAATCTAAACCTGCGACCTTTGGAACACAAAAACAACAATGAACTTAAATGTACTTCTTGTTATTAATGGTTGCTAGGATTGGTTTCTTCAACCTTCAACACATTGACAAACATAATTATAATTTGTAACTAATTCTGTAATGTTTATGAGTTGATCCTCCCAATCATTTCCACCTTGAATTTTTCAATTTCCTTCCCACTAATAGAATTTTTTTTGATAGCATTGGCAATAACACTGGATCTTTTTTCCAACTTTGACCTTGGACACCAAGCAATTTGCATGCTTGGTGTATCATAACTATAACTTGGAAGGACAAAACGATCTCCAAATGCATAAGTTTGCATCATAGGGGATAGGGGATGTAAGATAATCTTGCAAATCTTAGGAACATTTTCATCTTTGTAATAAAGACTCACAATATCAATATATTTATGAGTAATATGGACTCCTTGATCAACACCATGGGGAATTTCATCTATTTTAGCAATACTAGCAAACAAGTAATCAAATCTTTCATACCAAGGTCAATTTAAAAGTGGAGCACGGGTGAGTGCAAGGTGAAATGATTCACTTTGCAACATGTGAAAGCATCACCCAAATTCCATTTCCTTTGCATTTTTTTGAGCTACAAAAATATGTAGTAATCAAACAACAATCCAACAATTTTGAACAATAGTTTCATATATGTTTTTGCCCAACTAAAGAAGATTGCTTAAAACATATGTGCATAAACCCAACATCAAATGAATATTTTTCCATAATGATATGGACTGTTGAAAATACCCAATTTTTTTAACATTGACAAAAAACAACAAAAATTTCATTAAAAACCTATAACTGACATGGTGAAAAATCCTTTAAACTTGATTTTATTAATATATTATCTAATTAAGATGAATTAATTAATCATCATAATATCAATCATTGGACCATTTTTAAATCCATATAAAATTTTGTTGTCAAAAGGTGAAAGTCCATACAAAGTATTTTACAAGTTTAGATCTCTTTTAATTTTGTAATTAATGCATAACAAATACTTCTATCATATGCATACTCAAGTTAATAATCTCAAAGTAAATCCTTATTACCTATTAAATCCTAGCATATAAAATAGAAATTACCTTTACATTTACATTCATATCATAAAAATTGCCATTGTGACACCAATAAGGAGTCACTTTAGTCTACATTGACCATGGTCTTCTTTTTTTTAGCATTGTACTTGTCTTTCATTTTGTTGAATTTCAAAAAAATTGGCCTTAAGTACATTGCACACCAATTAAAAAATGAGCATTCAAATATGGAACAAAAGTTACCCAATTCTACTTCTTCATGGCCTTCTTGTGAACTCCCAATATTTATTTTCAAACTTCAAGAAAAATGCAAATTTTGCATTGTTCCAAAATCTCCTTTTGGAATTTGTTTCTTCAACTTGAACCTTATCTTTTCATGCACACTAACAACTCCATTATCTACATCAAAAAACATTTATAGAAATCTAAGATGTCATAGTCCAAAAAACCTTTTCTTCTTGAAATCCTTTCATGGCTACAAAAAAGTTCATTGCTACAAACCTAAACCTTCTTTTGTTGTGATTTTGAGCATGGGGATCGCATAAAAATATGATAAAATTTGTAATTTTGTTAATTTGGTGTAAACGATGGTTATGGTAAATGGCTTTCACCATTTGTGATAAGTAAAATAAGTTTAGTGAATACATAAACTAATGGATTATCATAGATTCACTTTGTCATGAGAAGCCCATAAGGTTGTCAATGCATTTTTTGGCATAGGCTAATAGTCAACAAATGAAGGTTCATTAACTTAGAAAAATAATCATGCACACCAAAGGTTAATAAGGTAAAAATTGACATAAGGAGACTATAGAAGCTACACTAAATGGTTTCAAATAATACCTACAATTATAATCCAACATTGTTCATCATAAGGTGAAGAGATGGTAGAATTGAATAATAATGCAATGAGGCCTTATGAATGTTTTAAATGGTATTGAAAATGTAACTCAAACAAAATTTGATGTATTACCCCATACAATCTCACATTCATGATCAAGTTAGACAAAAACATTCATAGGTAATCAAATTTTATATGAAAATTTGCATCAATTTTGACATAACAAAAGGGTTCAAATCTAAAAGTCCTATAGAAGTTAAATGGTTACAACATGACACTTAGAAACATTGTAAAAATTCTTAGCTTATACTTAGTTTGTACCTAGTTTGCACTTTAAAAACTTTTCATTGCATTTCAAATATTTATTTGAATGATTAATCAAACCAAATATTTGTGCAACTTGAAATTTGAATGGGCTCTATTATACAATGCATACCATATACCCATGGTTCTTTGAATTTAAATGACTAATTTTTTTTTAAATAATAATAATTAGCATTGGCTTTGTGAAAATCATAATCCTAAGGCCCAAAAACCAAAACTTAAACCCAAAATTAATTGCACCATGTTTTGGGAGGTATGTATTATAATACTAGACCCCAAAAAGCCAGAAAAGGGGTCCCCATAATGTGTCTTCACCCCAATGTTGGGAGGTTTTCAATTCTCATGTTATGGAACTTGGAATTGGTAGGCAAGGATAAGGTATATATGTATACTTGGGTCAATGATTATCAAAAATCAAAACAATGATTATAATTATTGACCAAAGGTTATAAATAGATTGTAAAACAAGTTTTGACCTTTAATCTAGTTTCTAAAAAATCAAAAGATTTGGGTCAAAGAATATACTTCAAACTATTTGCTATTTGTTAGTTATTTCATGCAAATCATTAGTTATTTTTGAAAACCTTGAAATCAAAGGCTCTTTAGAATCTAAAATTGTTAACAAAATAAAACCAACTTTTTAAAGATTTTTTTTTCTTCAAAAGATTAATATTGAAGGTTATTTGATTTAATTTTTAAAAATAAAATTGGAGGATTAAAAAAATCAATAAATCATTGACCAGTTTTAACTCTCGATCAACAATTTTAAAAAATCATAAAACACATTTTGACCCTTAATTGTGGTTTCACTATATGAAAACTAAGACCCTTACTTATGCAAAATATTTGTAAAAGCTCAAACTATTTGATCCTCAACAATGGGAATACTGCCATTATTAGGGTCAAAAGGTTAAAGGTCTTTTAAGGTCAATTTATATGAAGGATTGAACCAAATTTAAAATTAAAACAAAGTAACCATATTGTTCAAACAATTAATATTGGGCCAAAGTGGTTTGACACAAAGGATCATATTGAAAATCTTTAAAATGACATGCATGCCGACATGGCGCAACTTAGTGTGCTAAACAATTGGACCCAAGAGAAGAAATGAATGTTCATGAAAAGGGAACCTCATTTGTTCCTTTGTGCTCAAGAATCTTACTAATCAAATGTTTCTCCAAACCATTAAAACATTAGGATAAAAAATGTGACTTTTGGAGATGGAATGACATGAAAGGTAAAATACATTTTTTTTGGTGTGTGTTGTTATTCATCATTTCTTGTTTGTCATTCAAGTTGAAAAAATGTGTTTAGGGACCAAAAACACATTCTTTCAACTTTATTGCCATACCTTAATGACTATAATTGATGAACTGATTTTGAAGTGTGTAACACATTGAGGGCTCAATTGATTTTTCCTTCCCAACCCAATTTTTGCAATTCATTTGAATTCCTAACAGTAAACCCATTGATGAGCTTTTTTTCCATTTTTTTTTCTCGTAAATGCAACACATTATTCATTTATGACAAGTTGTTGCAACACCAAAACATTCATAATCACATGTTTGATGGCCATGAAAACAAAGCAAGGGTCACAAGAACATTGTGCCTTTGTTTTTCCATGGTACAAGGTTGGGGTGTAGAAAATGTGAAAATAGTCCACAAAAGAAAAAAGGTGTTGGTGAAATTCCACACAAAAAAATTTCATTACTTCATCGTATTTTTCAAAGTATCTTTGTCTTGTGTTTTGCATATGCACAGGTTGGTGATTGTTATGATCCACAATGAAATTGGGAGGTTAGTGCAAAACACGGCAATGGTGCATTATAAGCAATAGGATATTCAAATGCAAATGGTGTAAGACATGGGGAAGGTGCAACAAAAGTAAAAACAATTATTGCAACAACATAGGCATGGTGGAAGCGGTAGTAAAATGATGTTAGAAGAAGCGCCAATTCAACTTTTGCCATTTGGGGTTTTAGAGATGATAAGACTCATGACAAAGTGATGAGTATTGCAACTTAATAACAAGGACAAGGCAGGAAAGAGTGAAGAATGGGGTGTGAGAAGGAGCAACGTATGCCATGGGTGTATGTTAGTCTCATTGCCCTTGAGATTCCAAGTTCTTGTTTTGAATTTGTGAGTCATTAGGTTTTTTTTTGGGTGGGTGGGGGTGGTTTTTGCCTCCCAATTTCCCTGTGCATTTTTTTGGGTGGGTGGGGGTGGTTTTTACCTCCCAATTTCCCTGTGCATTTTTTTTGGGTAAGTAGGGGTGGTTTTTACCTCTCAGTTTCCCTAAATTTTATTTTCATACAAGTGTTTCACCCCTTATTTCTGGTGTTTCGGTGCCTTCATTCCCCCCTCATTTGGTGCCAATTTCAACCTTTGTTTCTCT
>Ga0116231_10008521_pt1 | contig 17936 bp, 16 predicted proteins | sample S1TSphgellanicum_2_FD_89695 | JGI IMG/M metagenome (GOLD analysis project Ga0116231, IMG submission 89695) | Host-associated microbial communities from peat moss isolated from Minnesota, USA - S1T2_Fd - Sphagnum magellanicum MG | ecosystem: Host-associated > Plants > Peat moss > Unclassified...
AATCCAAACTATGTTATAGTAGTCAAACAAGATATAGACAAGTTGTTAGTAGTTGGATTTATTCAATTTGTAAAGGAGGCTACATGATTGTCACCCATAGTAGTAGTACCCAAGAAAAATGGCAAATTGAAAACTTGTATAAATTTTAGAAAACTAAATGCAGCCACGAAAAAAATTCCATACCCATTACCTTTCATAGATGAAGTGTTGAACATAACAGCAGGGTATGAAGCATATTCTTTCTTAGATGGATATTCAAGATATCATCAAATCTTTATAACTTTAAAGGACTGATACAAGATTGCATTTGTTATAAATTAGGGGGTTTTAAAATAGAAGGTGATGTCGTTTGGAGTGAAAAATGGACCTCCAACATATTAGAAACTTGTTACCAAAACATTCAAACAATATTTGGACAGTTTTATGAGGATATTTCTAGATGATTTTATAGTGTATAGTGACATGGAGAGTCATTTGCATAAGCTCAGATTATGTTTTCAAAAGTGCAGAGAATATGGCATTAATTTGAATCTAGACAAATGTGCATTTATGGTATTTCCAGGGATGATCTTGGGTTTTATTGTTTCCAAAGAAGGGAAACTACCATATCCAAAGAAAATACAAGCAATAGTAAACATGCCAACACCCAAGAATCCACAACAAATTCAAGTATTCAATGGGATGACACAATTTTACAAATGTTTTATCAAAAACTTTGTTGTTAATATGGCACCTATCACTAAATTAACCAAAAAGACAAAGATTTTTCTTTGGACATAAGAATGTCAAAAGGCTTAGGAATTGATTAAATAGAAATATATTGAAACACCGATATTGATATCACCAAATTAGCAGGTGGAATTTCATGTTCATACATATGCATTCTTGTTAGCTATGGGGGCTATGTTGTTTCAAAATGTAACAAGGAAGAGTGATCAATCAGTAGTGTATGCTTTTAGGCATCTGAATAAAGTAGAGCAATATTATAGCACAATAGAAAGGAAGGCTTTAGTAATGGTTTTTGCTTTGCACAAGTTCAGACATTATTTGTTTGGGCAATAAGTTTATTTTTTATGTAGATCATATGGCATTAGTCTATTTAGTCAACAAACCACAGGTTTCAGGGAGAATAGCTAGATGGTTGTTATTGTCCCTAGAATATGACTTCACAGTAATGTATAAATTAGGCAGAATTCATGTGACTACATATGCATTGTCAAAATTACCAGTATTACAAAACCCACACGTGTGTTTGATCAAACCATCAAGTTTATTTTACATAAAAACTAAATGGTTGAAGGATGTGATTTTTTTTTTGAGAACGAAACAAATTGAAGGCACGTTATCAATACTACAGAAGTAAAGATTGGTTAGGAGAGCATAACCTTTCACATTAAAGAATGGTGAATTGTATAGAATGGGCCAAGACAATAGACTTTGATGATATTTGATAACTACAGAAGCATAGATGGTGATGAGAGCCCTGCATGAAGGACCATTAGGAAGGTATTTTACAACTAAAATAACACGGAGAAAGATATTGGATACTGGATATTGGTGGCCAACTATGTAAAAACATGTGCATGATTATTGTAGATCTTGTGATGCATGTCAACAAATGGGAGGATTAGCAATTCAAAGTCTTGCAAAGTTGGTGACAATTTTTCCAAAGGAACCATTTATGAAATGGGGATTTGATTTTGTGGGGCCAATTAAACCAGCAAAAAGATATACATGAAACAAATATATTCTTGTAGCCATAGATTATGCTACCAAGTGGGTGGAAACAAGAGCATTGAAAACTAATATTATAACAATCACAACAAAATTTATGCATGAGTGCATATTAACCAAGTTTGGATGTCCTTTGATTATAGTCATAGATCAGGGAGTTCATTTCATTAATGATGCCATCAAGTATTTGATAGATCATTTTCTATTGAAACATGTGAGTTCTACAACCTATTATCCTTAGGGAAATGGGTAAGCTAAGTTTATTAATAAGGTACTTGGGACACCTTTGACCAAATTAATTAGTGAGATTAAAACAAATTGGGATGAACATCTCTCTACAATGTTATTTTCATATAGAATTGTATACCAAATAGCAACAAGGTATACACAAGCATGCGTAAAATAGGCGATCAGAGGCCGCGCCGCCTAAATTACCTAAATGTCTGCCCGCCGTTGCGCCTAAATTAACTACCTAAATGTTCACCTGCCGTCGCACTTAAATTAACTACGTAAATGTCCGCCCGCCGTCGCGCCTAAATTAACTACTTGAATGTCCGCCCGTTGTCACGCTTAAATTGACAAGTTGTGCGGTGGTGCAAGAGGGGGCGCGTGTGTGCTTTGGAAAATCGATCTCACACTTGTATCATTCTCTGCAATGTCTGGGAAACGTTCGTCGGGGTATGTTAAGGACAATGATGTCCGTTATGGTCTTAAGGTTGCGCATCGTGATCCCAAGTCGTCGAAAGTGATTGGCCGTCAATGTCGCTTCTGCATTGCATTTGGTCGGGAGGAGAAGGTTGGGTCGAAGCGCAAGGCTGTGACTACTGTTCAAGGATGGAGCCATCCCTTTCGTTATGATAATATTGAGAACCATCTTTGCAACCAACATTCTGGTCAATGGGTTCTATACCAGGCTCTTGAATCCTCTTCTGAGCGCGTTTCATTCTTCAATGACGTTCCAGTTGCGTTCAAGAACTCCATCAAAGCGCATTTCCCATCTTTGTCTCTCGACGCTGAACGACAAATTGTCTATGATATCGAGAAGGACATTGTGGATACTATTGTGGGCGACATGTTGTTCAATCCCGAAGACCAAGACGACAGTGATGCAGACCATGACGCGGATGAAGAGCCTGCATTCGGTAGTGCAGCTGAGATTAATGCTTTACGTCTTCGACATCGTCAAGCAGCAGCAAAGGCGAAAAAGCAAGCATTATCATTGTTTAAGTGTGTTGAATCAGAGGATGATGTTGCAATTTATTCTTATTCAGTGACGATTCCCAAGACGAAAACCACTTTGTTTCGCTTGGCTGTGCGTTACGTGTCTTGCGGAACATCATTTCGTATGGCTTCTGAACTCATCGGCTGTACGTATGATGTTTTGGGCAACCCTGGTTTACGTGCGTGTTCTCGTGATGAAATCAGCAACTTCATTCGAACTATCTGCGTTGTCAATCTGCAGCGAATTGCTAACCTCCTGCGCCGTTCTTGGGCCTTTTCATTAGCACTTAACTCTGCGATCCATCAGAGCACCTCATTCCTCGATTTACGTTTCCGGGTTTTCATTCCCAACTAGCATTCCATTGTTAACCTGCATGGATGCACACTTCCGATGTTTGATCGCCATACAGGGGATATCATGTCCACGATGGTGAACAAGTTCTTGACTGTGCTCTGTCCTGATTGCACAATTTGTCTTCTTGGTTTGACGTCTGACAGGGCCCGCAATATGATTGGGCGGGTTGCTGTACTAGATCTTGTTATGGAGGACATAATGAATAATGTCATCAAAGAACGATTCTTCTCAGTCATGACTGGATTTATAATTCATTTAACACGGTAGTAGAATCTGATCACGGAAATGCAAACTACGTGCCCTCGCGTCGTCAATCGCTGGTTTTCGACGGAGAAGGTCATCAGTTGGTTTAAAATCCATCGGCCACAGTTGCTCGTTCATATCGAATCAAAGCAGCCAGATTCCGCTCCACCTCGCCTTGGTGGGTTGCACTTCTTTCTATGCATCATTTCACCATTCGAGCAGCTGTCACTTTCTGTTCTATCCAGGGATTTACTCTTGTGCTTCAGCAACGAAATGCCCTGGATAACCTCATTGCATCCTTCATTGATGATGTTGGAGTGACTAGGCCACTCACTGCAGATTTGATTGCAAATATCGACCCATTGACTCATGTCATTAGTGGTCGTTATGTAGTTGCTCTGTCCAGTGTTCGAAAATTTCTGGTTGGTCTGGCTTCCTAGGCTGACACCTTACTTAATGAAGTTGATGAAAGCGACCATAACGACCTTCAGCATGACATCACCCTCGTTTACGTCACTGCTTGCGATCAGATTCATGAAATTTCTGCCTATCGAGATCGAAACAATAATGCAATGGCTGATCCCGGTTCTATTCCCCCAGTGCTACCGCATGAACTCATCGAGCTATCTGCAGCTGACTTCATCCGAAAGATTTGGTAACATGCTTTCCGATTGGATCATTGTTACTCATCAACTCATATCGATCTCATTGCCGATGAGCACAAAGCCCTGATCCATGCTCACAGATGTGAGCCAGTGTTGAAGGACGACATCGATTCGCTTTCCAACAGTTCAAGTTTCAAGGATGGCTGGTCTTTACTTGGTGCTCAATTCCCGAATTTGATGGAATATTGTGGTGTCATTGCAACGCTTTTTCCTGGAACCAGTACTGTAGAGTCCGATTTTTCAATCCTACGTTGGGAGAAGGATTTGTTCCGCAAACGTTTATCGAGCTTTGGATTAGAAGGAGTCATGCAGGCAAAACAGTTCTTGTTCATAGAGCAGTTCCAGCATTGATAAATGCTAACCAATCATTTTATGTTAAATAAAGTTTTCATTTGGCCCCCACCTAAACTAACCATTCCTGATGCGCCTAAATCAAGTTAATTTAGGCAATTCAGGCGACTGCCTAATATAAGCATGCTTGGGTATACACCATATCAATTAGTGTATGGATTACATCCATTTATGCCCACATAGTACATAGTTCCAGTTGTTAATGGAAATGAAAGAAACAATATTCTAATGAAAGTTTTAACTAACAAAATTATTGAGTTGGAAAAGTTGTAAAAAGTTACAATGCAAGTTGTAAAAACTATAGGAATTAAGCAGTGGAGTTAATAAGAAAATCCAAAAAAATAATTTAGTTTTGGTGATTATGTTTTATGGTTTCTAAAGGGCAATAAGTCACACCTAGGAAAATTTACTAGGAAATGGTTTGGATCATATAGCGTATAGTATGTGTTGCCAAATAACATGTTATTGGTGACAATCGAAAAGTTTGAGACTAACTCTGTGCTGGTCAATGTGAACAAGCTCAAACCTTACAAGTACATGGAATCTGAGGTTCAAAGACAAGAATAACAGATGTTAGTATATTGGGAGCAAAGTGTTGCTAAAGTTCAGGTGGAAAATTCTAATACAGAGGAAGATGAAAATTGTGAAATATAGAAACCACAAATGTAAAGTACAAAAGATGAACAATAGATGGAAGATCTTGTAGTGAACGCAATATTGATTTTCGATCTATAGATGAGTAACACATCTGTGAACAATAATTGCAAAAATGAGGGATTGGAGATCCATAGATTTGAAGATGATATGTTAGGCATATTAGTTGAATTAACAATACTATTTGCTTAATCATCACGGGTTTTCACTCAATCATTAGATTTGTTAGCACAATCAACAAAAAAATTAGTACAATCAACAAATGCATGGTCACAATCAATAGGTGAATCGACATAGTTAGTAGATGAATGGGCACAGTCAATAGAAGGAATACAAGGTGAACAAGGTGGAATCAATACAACTAATAAAAGGAAATTAGTGATGTGGAGTAATCAAAAGATGAAATTTGTGGTGTTCATTCATAATGATGATGTGAAGTGTTTCCACGTGGCTATACAAGGGACACATAAACTTGTACTGATGGGTCATATTAATTTCAAGGATCATGTGTTAATTAAAAAACGACGGGTAGGTAAAAAATGAATGTGACGAGTGAAATGTTTAAGGACAAAAAAAACGGCGTAATCGTCAAAAGCAATTTGCATTTGTTACTAGAAGTTGTGCGTGTTTTCAAAGTTCTAGAGTTCACAACAGCATGAATGTAAAGAGTGCCATTGAAAAACTATAGAGAATAACAAGGGAAAAGGAAGCGCAAAGGACTTAGCATAGATGACGACAACAGGAGGAAGTAGAATTATTAAAAAGAATAGAAGTAGAAGAGTAGCTAAAAAGAGCAGAAAGAAAAGGCGTGTTGAATCTTTAGCCGTTGGCTATGAGGTTGTCGCCACATTCATCATCATCTTCAAAATGTGCGGAAAGGAAGGTGTATAATGAGAAGCTACAATTTGTGTAAATGAAAATTCAAGACATAGATACAATTAAAACATCCGTAGTTGAGTTTTTGTGAAGAAGCAGAAGACATTGGTGTGCAAGAAAGCAGACAAGACCAGGAGCTACATTAGTAGATCCACTGTTCATTGAAAAATCAGAGAAGATGAAGCTATGGAGCAGCATTTTGTGGAAGCACAGACAATGTAGACGGACACAAGGGAGGAGAACATTGTTTAGATGAAAGTACAACAATCCACAAAGGTGTAGGTGATGGTAGAAGCACAACGAAAGGTGATGGAAATGGAGAGGGGTGAAGTGAAAATTGTAACAACGAGAAGATGTGCAATCCTAAGCAGAGCTACACTTTTGGAGAAAGGTATTAAAATTCCAGACCTTGAGCGATTCATGTGGACACAAACGAAACAAAGTTAGGACAAACGTGTTGAGCGAATGGAGAACTGGAAGGATATTACTAAGGAAGAAGACTAGGCTTTTAAAAATAGGGTTGGTTACTTTGTTTTTAATGAAGTGGCATGCATCAATGCCTGATGTAATGTTAGAATTTCTGAACACATTTTTGATCAAGGGTACAGATATCTACTTTGAACATAAGGATAAAATGTATGTCATTAGTAAACAATTGATTGTAGATGTCTTTGGAGTGTGTGCAAATTGGTATGTAGAAGAATTGAAAGGATAGGTTAGTAAGTCACTAGCAGTTTAGGCCTTATAAAGTTATAAACTTGCACCTACGAATTCTTTTATAGATTAGTGGAATACAAATAGTTTGGGTTTGCCATATTTTGTCAGATATCCTAACATTATATTTGTCATTTATCAGAGGGAGAAGGTCCAATATTTTAGCAACAAGAATGCCATAACATTGATGAGAATAGAAAAGGGGCAAAAAGTAGATTAGGCACAAATTATATTCAATAGTCTATGTAGTGAACTAGATTGGTGGTATAAATATGTCAAGGAAAATAAAGGGGATAAAAAAAATACATGTGAATTTGCATTGGTATTAACAAAGATCTTTCAAAATCTATTTGTGCATCAAAAGGAGAATCCGTAAAAACCACCAACCAAGGTTAAAAAAACTAGGGAGGAAATGCAAACAACATTAAAAATGAAAAAGAAAATTACAACAGACTCTCCAAGAAGTGCTCTTAGAAAGAAGAATAGAGTTGAGGAAGGAAGAGCCTTAGGCTCATGAATGAAAAGGGAACAAGGGAACACATATCTGAGGGTATAGAAGATGATGAGGGGTAGAGTGGAACCATCTACAGTGCCAATAGTGATAAAGGTAGTTTCAATAGTAGTACATGCAACCAAACAGATTATAGAGACACCACAAATGACAACTCCACATGAGACACAACTAAAGGAGTAGAGGTAGGAGGTATTATATATGACATCTCCATAGGAAAAACAACTGAAGGAGTAAAGTCGAGAAGTGAAAAGGGAACGTGACACAAGGTTTTTAGAAGGTGAAGAACATCTGCACTTTGATGCAAATGTATATGAAAATTAGATGGAGACCATCGTAAGTCCACAACATTTGCGATAACAACAATAGTAGACATAGGAAGGTCTATAAAATACTAAACTACAAACAAAGAGAATGGCAAAACAACCTACTTTTAAAGAGTTTAGACCAACAGAACTAGAGTTACCACCTAATAGACTAGAATCTATAGAAGGATTTCCATTTGAATTTGAACTAGGGAGAAGAATGGTGGAGGAATTGGGATCATTTGCAAAAGAATCTATAGATCCTATGACATAGACAAGTACACCAAAATTTGTGGAGGAAGTAGATGTAGAATATGAAAGTAGATAAAATAACTAAATTATTTCATACCATGGCAATTGTGAGTCTAAACATGGGGAATTTGACTCTAGAGGTAAACACTTTAAAAAAAAAATTAGCTATAGGGGAGAAGGAGAAGGCAGTGTTACAAGAGGAATTGGATAAGGTTAGAGACATCCTGAAGAGGTATAAGCACAATGTGGAAATTTGGAGGAAGAGCAAGGTAGAAGCTGAGCAAAAGATTAAAGTGCACATTAAAAAACTTTAGGATGATAATGAGGAACTCAAGATTAGCACAACACAATTGGAGTTGCAGGAGGAAGAATTGAAGGATTTAAGGTAGAAGGTTAAAATTTGGGAAACCACTTAGAGAAAGTGGATAGAGGCATTGTTTCTTCATAAGAAACAATTAGAGGCTTTGGATAGTTAGGTGAAAGCACTAACTAAGGAAAAGAAAAAGAAAAAGAATGTTCTAATAGATTTGGAATTAATAAATATGAAGAATGTTTCTTCATTGTAGCCTAAAGAGCTTAGAAAAAAAAACAACAGAGGTAGAAAGGAAGAAGTTAATGGAGAATAAGGAGTATCACATGAATCTATATTTCTTGCAAGCATAGTTGGAGATGGCACATGAATAAAGAAAAAGTTTGGATCTAGCTAGTGTCAAGAAAAGACTAGAAGATTATCAATAAATGTTGTAATATTATATTATGATGAGGACAAAGAACAAGATGAAGGATTTTGAAGCAGAATCCGAGGAATGGTGGGAGGTGGTCAAGGAATATTTTACAAAGGAAATGAAGAAAAATTTGGCTCAACATAGAACTAATGAAAAGATTATGAGGTATAAGTTAGAAGCTTATCAAAAGAATTTTCCAGATTTCATCTATGGTAATCCAACAAGTATAGAGGTATCAAGCCAAGATGAAGAGACAAAAGTAGGGCCAAGTGGAACAGCTCAAAAGGAGGAAGTGCAAACTGAAGAACCATAGGACTTTAGAAGTGGAGCAATTCAAAAGGAGGAGGTATAGCTAGAGAAACCATAGGACCTTAGAGGAGGGGGTCAGGAAGAAATAGAACCATAGAGAATTTAGGAATAAAAAAAGGTGGAGGCTATTCCAGTGCCAAAATAAAAAGTATCCAAAATACAACATTTGGAAATAGAACCATAAACTAAATTAGTGGGGGAGGAAAATAGAATTGCAAAGTGAGAGGTAAATATAGAATCATTAGTTCTTGTACATGTTGAAATTTAAAAGATGTAGTAGGAAAGACAAGTGCTTAAAAGGATAAAGAATACTCCCATTTCATTTTTATCATTTTACAAGGATTTCGGGGACAAAATCCAAGTACAAAAAAGGTAATGTTAAGGAGGTAGGATGAGTACATGATTTTGGATGAAGAAGGCATTTAAAATAGGGACCGATGAAGGAACTTTGTTATTTTGAATTTTGAATTCTTATTGGTTTTGATCATGGTGATGTGACTTGGGATGGTTCAAAAGGGGAGAGTTTTGGAAGACATAGAGATTCTTAGACACAAAGTTTGGGAGAGAAAAGAAAGAGGAGTTGGAAGTACTTGCAATAAAAAACCAGACTTTATTTTGATATACCACATATTTTAATTATTGTTTTGGGATTTTTTTCAACAAAACTTGGGGTTCTGTTGTAATTTTGATTCATGTTTATAGTAATATAGGGAAGAATAGACTTCTACAATGAATTTTATGTTTATATCGTTGTGTGAATTATTTAGTATGAGAATATGATGAAATGAAATGTAATCTTGTTTTTGAATTTTTTTACAATGCAAGATTTACAATGCATTTTTTTGAAGTGCAAATTTTGATTATATGAAATAACCATGAATCTGGTGTTTAAATGAATGGCAATGTTAAGAATGTTGAAAATTTAAGGTAGGAATAGTGAATGTATGCATATGAAATGCAAATATGTTGTTACAATAGTGTGAAATATTTATAGGAATTAAATTTCACATCTACCATTCATCAACATGAATTTCAAGAAAAACAAACTAGAGGTTTTTATAAGAAAGAAAAATATTTTGTGTACTTTTGATGAAATCTCCTTAATGCACACAAAATATTTTTCTCTCTTATAAATTTTTTTTCTCTCTCAATGTTTATATTTTGTGTGCATTCTTAAACATAAGCATTATGTAAATGCACACTCTCAATGTTTGTGTACTTTTGATAAAATCTCCTTAAGATCCTAAACCCAATCCCCTCCATAATAAAGCCCCCAACTTCTCCAAATTTGTGTAATCCCGACAAGTACATACTACAAATTGGTGGCAAAAATTAGTGAATGTTATTGAGGATGTTGTAAATTTTAATTTGGAAAACTTTCATAGTGGTAAATAAATGCAAATGGGATGAGTGAATGAGCAACCCTATTGAGCTTGAATGTCGTTAGTGGTAACTCACAACCTGGCAACTTCAACTTAACTTGTGACCTAACAATCCTTGTGCCCAAAAAATGGCAAAATGATCATCACCATCCACCTAATGGTGGCGATTTGGGCTACATTTTTCTTGAATTTTTCCTTTATACATCTTGCACATTTTGGTAGTAGGTCAAAAAATTACAAAATTTTGCACCAAAAAAAACCCTGGCAACAACCCCATGTGAGAAGAAAAATAAAAGTACCCAATGAACCAAATTTATTTAAGGCCTTGAAAACCATATTCAGGTTTTCATGAGAAAACCCATCCAATTATCTCCTTTTTTAAAAAAAAGTTTTGGTCCTAGTTTTTCTTGTTGATTCTCACATGGGTGAAAACCTTAAAACCAATTTTTAGCCCGGTTTTAACCCAAAATGAGAATAACCAATTCTCAATGTGAATATGGATCAAGAATTGGTCTAAAAACCAAGTCACTTAGTGAATGGCATCCAACATTGGTGTAAACTTGGCAAGAAACATGTTATTGAAGATGCAATGTTTGATTTGCAAGACACTAAAAAATCTTTAGGTGTTTTAGATTAAATAATAGATGCTTTGATGTTTGTGGAACAACCAACATGGTTATAAGAGGTGACAAATTACTTAATAATAAGTTAGTTTCCAAAGAATGTTTTAGTAGTCCAAAGATAAAATATACTAAAAAAAACATAACCTTTGGGTGAAAGCAGGAAAAAAGGAGCCAAGCAATGTGTGGACAATCCTTGAAAATTGTTTTTTGAAAATTTGAAAAATCACCATGGGAACACTATATATCATATATATATATATATATAAAATAAATTCTTATACTTTCAAAGTTGCAACTACAAAATTTTCATGAAAATTCACCATGTTTCAAAAGTTTTTTTATATGTTTAAAACATTATAAAAAAACATGTGGACAAGTGGTTTTTTGTATCAAAAGTCCTTTTCCCTTATCAAATGTTCACCAAATTGTTTCAATATTTTTGTGACTTTAATATATTCCACAAGAAGGGATCCATGTGTTCAAAAAATTCAAAAAAAATAAAATATATATACATTTTTAAATTTTAGTATTCAAATGTCCTGTTACATTATTATAGTTTTAAATTTGTAATCATGGTTCAAAGTAAAGTTATAAATTTGACTATAATGTAAGGCTTGATGCGAAACAAATTGAGTTTTTATTATGTTATATGTCATATTTGGCCTCAAATTTGATATTCAATTTAAAAAATTGTGTGAAAAATGTAGTCTTTAAAAAACGTTTTAACCTTGGTGCAACTTGCTCCTTTTTTCATGCTTTCACCCCTTTTACAATGCAAATGGGTGTAGTGTGCAAGCAAGGATAGGAGAATTGGTTATTACATTATTTGACAACCTTAGAATTACCTAGTGTGCTACAAGAGTTGCATGAAAGGGTTAAAGGACATTTTGTTTCAAACATCATAGCGAAAAATATTTTGGATGTTGGTTATTGGTGGGTGACGTTGTTTAAAGACATGTTGGAATATTACAGAATTTGCAATTCATGTTAATGTGTAAATGGTTTGAAGATAATGATTTTGCTTAAATTGGTTACTTTATTATTAAAAAAACCATTCATGAAGTGGGGTTTGGGCTTAATCAAACTTGTTAGCAAGCACATTGGGATGAAAATACATATTGTAACGAATTATGCCACAAGATAGGTGGAGGCAAAAACACTACGAATGAACATAACTACAATCAAAGCAATATTCATTTATGAATACATCTTCATTTAGTTTGAATATCCATTGACATTGGTCACTAATGAAGGGGTTCATTTCATTAATGATGTTATCAAACATTTGATAGAACATTTCCTATTGAAACATACTAGTTCCATTACCTATTCAAATAACAAACTTAGCATTTCATGATTTAATGATGGAAATTGTGCAAAATTTGTTCATTCATAATTCATACGTTTCACGCACTAATATCATGAATGGAAAACACATTTGACACATAAATTTAAAAGAAGACACAAAACTCGTGTGGCATTCATTCATTCATAGGTTCATATTTCATCTATCAACACATTTATCCATGTGTCAAACATGTTTTCAATGCATAATATTCATGTGTAAAATGTACGAACCTATGCATGAACGAACTTCACACGATTTTCGTTCTTAATTTGTCATGTGCTAAATTTGTGATGATTATTTGCAAGGTAATGCATAGGTAAAATCAACCAATAAAATGATCAAGGCGTTGTTAACAAAATTGGCAAATGAAAATCTAAATGACTAGGATGAACATTTATTTACAATATTATTTTTTTATCATAAATCATTCAAAGTAGCAATTAGTTACACATTTTACGAATTGGTGTACGGTTTGCATCCATTATCACTGATCAAATATATTTTGTTTTAAATTTCAATGAAATTTCATTTAATGGCAAACCATGGGATACAATCTTAATAAAGTGTTAACAAGCCATCTACATGAGTTGGAGAAGTTGCAAGAGTACAAGATGGAGGACTAGGATAACATTGTGGAAGAATAATCGAATTTAGATCATTGTGGTGGCAACAATGTCATCTTGAGAAGACATTCAGGTTTGGTGTTTACATTTTGTGGTTTTCAAAAGAATCAAAATGAAAGGTTGGCAAATTTACTAGGGAGTGGTATGGACTTTATCATATACAATATGCATTCCTAACAATAATGTATTATTGGTTACATTGGAGAACTTTGAGCCACATCCAATGTTGGTGAATGTGAACAAGTTAAATCCCTACATGTATGTGGAAGGAATAATCAAACCTCAACCTATTGTATGAATAACAGGTAATCAAAATGTGGGCCATGCCATTGAGTTGTAGGAGATCCAAGCCAACGATACTTTGATTTGTTATACTTTGATTTGATACAAATTGTAATATTAGTAACTTGATAGGTTGTAAAAATACCAATAATAGGAAGTAATTTGAATTTCAATCTATTTATTGTAATAATATGTTAAAACAAGTCTAAACATAGGAGTTTGTTAATGATGAGGCACACAAAGCTATTATGGATGTGTGGACACTCTTGCATGAATGTCATCAATAAGCCACATTAAAAAAACTTCCCACACTTGTGTACATTGGTGGCCCATGTGGGGGTCATTACTATGTTGCCAAGAAAAACAATTGTAGTTTCAAATGGTTTACATGAATGCACTAAAAAAATGATGAGTGCATTGACTTTTGCCTACAAATGAAAATAGACATTCATGAGTTCTTAGTGTAGTCACAACAAATAGGCTACAACATGAATAATAAACTTGTTGTTTAGAAAGATTAGGGTGCATTACAATAGAATGCCAGGTTAAGAGAAAGAAAATTTTAGAAGAGCAAAAATGAATAGATGTAAAAGAACATGCATCACCATTTCAATCACATTATATGGGCATTGTCTCCAAGATGACATTTGCCATTGCCATTTTAAATTTATGAGGAATAGGAGGATGAAAGTGATCTTCATTACATTACTTAACAATGTGAGTTTGTCAAGAGCTTGAATGCATGTTAAGGAAACTTCACAAACAACAATGCTAGTAACAAATTGAATTCAATATGGTGGTACTTATCAACTTAGAAAACAAAACACTTATTGTTGAGGAGTAGGTGGAAGATGAACCAATATGATGCCATTCATAATGTCTACAACATTAATAGCACAAGCACAGAAACCTTGTGTCACCCCTTATGTGCAATGTGTGAATTAAGAAAGTATGATAGGCCAACACATGCAATCAAGTTTGCATTCTACTAGGAAGCAAAAAAAGAAGTTGTCAGAACCCATATTTCCAAAGGAGGAAGACAAATATTGGTTTGCACCAATATTGTAAAAGTATACATCAAAGTTCGAACACATACATGCATGGGTGAATATGAAAGGAAAAAAAAATGTTTAGGCGAATGTTGGGTGTTGTTGGATTGTTTTCATTGATTGAAAGACTATGTGACATGATCTTCTAGTCCAATTTTTGAACACTTAAAGGATTACCACAATTGATTAGATTTTTTCATGAGTGCGAAAGAAGGTTGTATGCATCAACAAACCTACCATTAAAGAGAAAAGTTCAAGATTTTTAATACAAGCGACTTAAAGTTTAATATTTGCACAAAGGAGTGTGCAAAACATGCACTTGTAAATATTACAATTGAATATCATGTGCATGTTGAGAAGGAGTAATGGGGTGTTTCCAATATGATGCATTAATATAATATCCAATTTATAACCTTGTTGCAAATTATTTACTAGTGCGAGTGGGTAAGTTATTTCAACAATTAGAATGCAATTACATTCATAAAAATAAATAAGGGGGATTTGATTAATTGGGTTGACATCATGTTTAACCAAATGAACAAGTTGCAACATTGGTCAATAATTTGGACAATGATGTTGAAGGATACTCTAATGAGATAGGAAAAAGTAAGGATTTTGCAATTTTGTTCCATTGATTGAGGTTTTCATGCAAGAATGGTTTCTTGGGGAAGAAACACCAAAACAGGTACCCCAATCATCATCCAAGGCTAGTGCAAGTGGGCATACAATAAAACAAATTAGGCATCATTTGTGTAGTATTTGAAACCATTCCAAACATGTTAATCACCTTGACACACAATACTTGAGGAACAACAACATACACATAACCAACACCTAAATCTAGAGGCACACAACAACATATTTAGACTCTAATATCACTTGTGGGCCATAGTCAACATGCATAAAAATCAAGGTAGTAGTGAATGCTAGTCTCTTACCCCTACAATTGATAAGGAGTTTGAATATTCCCCACCATAGGAACCTTTACATCAATGGGAGGTGTTTGAACAACATGAACCACTTGTGTGACAAGAAACACCTAAAATGGAACTAGTTCATGAATAAGCACACCAAATTAAACTACAAATGGTCCATTCAAGTAATGAGGACATGCTAAGATTTGTTGCAAGTATTTCAATTGCAAACATGTTTACTTATTACATATTTGGTATGTTTTCCAACATAAGTTCACAGGATGTCACATTTCATGATTTCATACACCAAGTGGTGTACTAATGGGAAGAGACATTGATCCCCATCGGCAAGTAACAGGCATGTTCCAACTTGTGGCTAAGCATAGTCAACACATGTCTATTTTGTTGTTGAAATTGGTTAATTAAGTTGTGAAAGAAAAGTAATAAGTTAATTTTTTTTTGCAATAAGCAATGGGCAAAAGCAAAAGTTCCAAAACTATAATAGGAGGTGAAGGATAAGGACAAGTAGGTTGTTGCCATGCACCAAAACTTGTTAATTATTTTGACAATGAAAGATCAACTATGATGAACACATAAAAGAATTTGAAATAATAAAACAAGAGAAGATTTATTTGCAATAAGAGTATGAGATTAAGAAGAATGAATATTGGTAGGTAAAGCTACAATGAGATGATTTGGCTATTTAGTAAGAAGGTTGGGAATGTTATACTTAGCAAAGTTGCAAATCAGACCACACATATTTGTAAGGCTAATATTTAGGTTATGGGGGCTATACCTAAGGTTATATGTTGGTTATGTATGGCTATAATTTGGCTATACCTAGGTTATGTAAGGCTATGCATAGGGTTATACCTAAGCTATGTAGGGTTAATACTTAGGTTATGGGGTTTATAACTATAGCTATAGCTATACATAGGCTATGTACATATATACTTAAGTTATACTTAGGCTATGTAAAGGTATACCTAGGTTATGTAGGGTTAATATTTAAATATGGAGACTATACCTACGGTTATACTTGGGCTATGTAGGTTTATAAAAATTATAGATGACAATACTTAATAAGGTTATACTTAGGTTATGTAAGGCTATAACTTTACTATACCTAGGCTATGTAAGGCTATACTAAAGCTATTTAGGGTCATATTTAAATTATACAAAGGCCATGTATAATAGGTTATGTAGGTGAAACCTAGGGTTATACTTAAGTAATAGCTAGGCTATGTAGGCTATGCTTGAGCTATATGTAAATCTATACATAGGCTATGTAGCCTGCCCTATCTAGGCTATACCTATGTTATGTAAGTTATATGCAAGTTACATCTAGGCTATGTAGGGCTATATGTACCTAGGTTATGCGGGGTTATACCTATGTTATGTAAGTTACTATAATTGCATCCACATTACTCTTGGTTTATCTTATTTTTATGATTTGACATAAAATAGTGGTGACAAGGAAGGTGGAGGCAATCTCAAAAGCCTTTGAATTTCAAAAGAAGTAATACGACTTTGCAACACAAGTCCATGGAAAAAATGAAAGTGAAAAGTGGTGAAAGTAATATTTTTAAGCAATTTTTTTTCCCCATTGATGTCCATCCATCCATACTTCTTAGGTTGTCCCTCCCTTTCCCCTTTAATCCATCAAATTGAGAGTTTCGAAAGCATGTTTTTTTTCACCACTAAAATTTGAGTTCTAAAAGTTTTTTTTATGGGTTTGTGTTTTGTTGTTCTTCCCATGAAATAATGGGTCTAAAATGGGTTTCTTCCAATAATTTCTCATTAGCAAAATTAGCCCGCCAACATTTTTATGCAAGCTTGCATCCATGCAAAAAGGATCAATGATCAAGCATGGTATATGAATTGGTGTTCTCAATATGTTAATTGTTGATTATAGAATAGACCACGAGGTCCCTAATGGATTTGCTTTGTTTGCAATCCTTTTTGTAGCTTGTTTTGAATTATTGGACTTGTGTCGATGGATAAATGAAGAAAGAAGATAAAGATATCAAATTGAATTTTTCTCCCTCAATAGGAGTTGGTAGTTAATAGGTAGGGCTTCATGAAAGTAATAATCCCTTTGTCCTTCCATTACTTCTTTATCCTTTTGAAATGAATTCTTTTGGAGGTAAATTTTGGGATGATGGCTTTGTAAAGCTTGGGGTTAAAGCAATGTTGCACACAAATTAACACGAGATATACACAAGAATATGTATTATGGAATTGGCAATCAATTGCCCCATCTTGATGGGTATGCCACCCTTGGTAAGCTAGGTAAAGTGAGATGGGTAGTGCACCCAATATAACGGGTAGCAATGAGTTTGAACCCCTTTTGTTAAAGCCTGAAGCTGCCTTTTATGCAAATCCTTGTGTTGGCAACATGTAGTTTTTGATGTCAAATTGTAAAATATTTAGTCTAACATGCAATTTATTCATGTGGAGATCAATGGTTGTTTGATCATCATCATGAATTGGTGATTCCAAAAAACAATTGTTGTGGTAGTACTTTTATCCTATAGAATTAAAATCATTTTGATGGGGTTAGGGAACAGACCATGTTGTTGTAGGATTTAAGCCATTGTTGGGTGATTTGCAAATAATGACATTTACAATTGTAATAGAAGGAGTAACTACTTGCACTTGCACAACATATTGCAATTATTAAATTCATTCAATGATTGAAAATGTTCTAAGAATAACATCAAAGCTTCTTTTAGGCTCCACAATGTTTTATACCTATAATTTGCAACAATGATTGGTACCAAATTTTGTGAAAGGAAAA
>Ga0116231_10008523_pt1 | contig 17935 bp, 15 predicted proteins | sample S1TSphgellanicum_2_FD_89695 | JGI IMG/M metagenome (GOLD analysis project Ga0116231, IMG submission 89695) | Host-associated microbial communities from peat moss isolated from Minnesota, USA - S1T2_Fd - Sphagnum magellanicum MG | ecosystem: Host-associated > Plants > Peat moss > Unclassified...
AGCATGAATCTGCATCAAAACAAACCACCCACGTGGTTAGTTCACATTCCGGGACACCCTTGGGTGTTGGGACAAGCCACGGGCACTTTGGACCACGAGACACACCACGGCCCGAACTCGGGGGAAGCCACCACCTTCCCCCATATAGTATTATCTGCGTCTCACCGCGGAAGCTACATCCGAATGGCACATTTTGTTGGGACTCCCGAAATGGAGTCCCGAAACTGTCTCGGGTTAGTGTCCCGGGTTAGAGTCCCGGGACTTTGGATGGCCACAGCTCCTCGCCCCAAACTCGGATCGGGACGAGTCCTAACCAAAGTTGTAGCTCTCGTTGAGAGCTTTCCAACGCCGTGTCGCACTCTTCAAGGCAACGTCGAAAAGAGGTCAATTCCCGACTTTTAATGGTCGGGAGTGAAACTGCTAGTTTGACTCTTGGCCTTTCTTTTGCCCATAACTTGGGCTGCAGATGTCCGAATGGCTAATGCGAGGCCATTTTCGATATCTAAGTTTCAAAACCTTTCCAATGACACCAAGAACACCCCAATGCGAGGTGTTTTGGGCCTTGCTGTCGAGCTCTGAACATTCGGGAGTCCCGGAGGACTCAAAACCTCCAACTTTTCCAAGTGTTGGGCTTCACCCCCACATTTGGCCAAAGTGGGGTTGTGGCATGTGGTAAATTTCTTATGTCTAATTAAATAACTTACAATGTAGCATATATTAAAAAGTAAATTTTTATAAAGTAGCCTACACACATGGGTTAATTTAATAAGTATGTTAACCTAAGCTAGCATGTTAAGAAATTAAAAAATCAAGGAATTATGTGTCATTTTTTTCAAAACAACTATTAATATTATAGTCATAATTACGAGTTAACAATATTTTGTTTAGTACACATACACATGCATGTGAATTCATAACTTCAAAAATTTCATGACACATGAAACATTATGGCATGCCATGACAAATATTGGTGCCATAAACTCAAGACACACAAAAACTTATGCTATCACAAAAAATCATGGATTGCCATGAAAATTTGGGACACCTTGTTGCCAAATGGCATGCCATGTCATCATCACATGGAAGACTAAATCGTTATTCTAATTCCAAAAATAAGGGTTTTTTAATTAACTAATTTTAATTTATTTAAAACATATGATAATTTTTAAAATAATAATATATCTATTCAAAAAAGCTCACTAATCATCATATTAGTTATAGTCACAAGACCATGACATCACATGACATCTCAATGGCCTTTGCAATTACATGGTGATTTTTGTGACTAAGTAGTTATAATTGTAATAAAAATAACCGTAGTCATTTTTTTGACCAGTAAAAAAAACCCATAATGTGTTGTTGTGTCGGAATAATAAAAATAACCTTTATTTTATTTTTTATAAAGCTAAATATATAGTAGCTTCACAAGCAACAAGGCAAGCAATATGGTTTTCATCACTTTTTGGGAGCATTGGTGTTCCACAAATGAAACCCATTGTCATATTCAATGATGATCAAAGTTGTATATTTTTATCAAATAATCTAATCTTTCATGCTCACACAAAGCATAATGAAATCCATCATCATTTGGTGCAAGAAAAGATTGAAACAACATTGTTAAGTTGGTGTATTACAACACATACAATATGGTTGTAAATATTTTGACCAAGGGACTTTCTGCTAACAAGCATGAATATTTTTGACACTTGATGGGTGTGATTATGTGTGTAACTTTATAATTTGTTGAGTGGGGGTGTTGGATATCAACTTCCTACTAAATTATTTAAGTTACTTTTATCAAATTATAATTACTTAAAATATTTGTGGTACATGCACATACTTTTGGGACTGTGAGGTATGTTAAATAAGTTTACTTGGATTTTTTTGCTAAGTTTAATGCAAATATTTCAATGTATAAGATGATGGCCTTGTGCATGCACTTATAGGGTAGGTAACATTTGCATGGGGGTGTTCACTTCCTATTTGGATTTGTTTAAAACTCAAGGGTGGATCATAGGTTTATAGCAACATTTGTGTTATCCAAAGTTGCATGGGGAGCTTGTGGTAAAATCAATATCTTCATCATTTCCATTTTTTCATCGATCCACTTCAATTTTCAACATAAAGCACCCCCATCTAATTAATTCAAAGATGCATAAGTACCCCAAGAAAGCAATATGGGGAATAATATATGTGAATAAAATTTTTAAAAATATGATAAAACTTCAAAATCTTGTTAATAGCTTCTTGTAATTTGCCTATTGGTTGCATGCAACATATAAGTATGAGTTCATGAAGGAAACTCTTAAAAACCAACTGAAAATACTTGAACAATCTCTTTGCCTACAAATTCTTTCTTTGCACCTAGGGATAAGCCTATGATGCTTTTATAACATTTGTGTGTTGGATTACTGAAATGAATTCAAGGCTCCCATTCTAACAATCTAATTGATCGCAAGGGCTTTTTTTTAAAATACATAGGCCATATTGCACCATAGGCAATAAGATTTGTGTATATTTTTAACATTAATTTTACAACCTTTGTTAGTATAGAGACCAAGTTAACAACATGGCTTCACCTCGAAACTCAGTGGTAAATTTAAAGATATTCATGTATAAAGCCACTTTACACGAAAGGTTGTTCCCCGGGCCACGATGAACCAACACCCATATTAATACCTTCATCTTTTTGAACGTGGCTTCTTAATGGACATGTTAAGCTCAAAAAATGTTAAATTTGAACTCACAAACCCTGATTTAGTCCAAGCATGGATTATTTGTAAAAAAATTAAATTATTTTAATGGATTTTGGGATTTTGACCATGGTACTATTGTGGGTTTTGGTTCACCCAAGGTTAATTTTGTATTCATTTTGTACTCATGCTAATGGACAATAAACATGTTATGTTATAGTGTGTTCTCAATTTAGACAGGGGAAAAGTGGCCACAATTAACTACCACCCATCAATGCACCATGAAGGATGAATGATAAGTGGTCATAAAATAATTTTTTGTTGGGTTCTCGTTCCCTAGCTAACCATGATGGTTAGCTTAGTTTCTTTTCTTTTCTACCTACCTACTAACAACCCACAAGGAGGTTGTTAATAAGTAGGTAGTAAAACCAACCTTCCTTATGTATAAACCATTTATGTACCTAGTATTTACATATTTTCCTACCTATATATGAGACCTATTTCCTACATAATTGGTTACCAAGGTGAAATCAAATATTAACTCAGTTGAAATTCATCCACACATAAGTAATAATGGGTATCCAATGGATGGTGCGCTAGTGGGTGTTGGTTCATTATGGCCAAGAATAATAACTTAAGGCCAGAATGAACTGACACCCACCAATGCACTGATGTGGATGGATGGTGCACTGATGGGTGAACCTTTTTCATCGTTCCTTGTCCCTAGGTAACCAAGGTGGTGAACCCAAGTTGACTTTTTTTTTCCTTTCCTCAACCTAGGTTGGTTTTTTTTGGGGAATTTTTTTCCTCAACCCCCATGCCCACCCAAGTCTCACATACGTACCTACATTTTGACTACTTGCCTATACACCTTGGCCTCCTCCTTCCACCACCTACCTACCTACTTGCCCACCTACCCACCCATTTGCCTACCTTCCCATCAACCTACCTACCTATGTACCTATGCACTAAATCTCCACCAATGACGATGTAGGTTGGTGAAGGTATTGTAATATACCAAGTAGGTTGCTTTATTCTCCTTTCGACCTATTTCCCTATTAAACCTTGTAATTTTATGAATGTTGAAAACAACATTGTAATGACCCAATTGAGGGTATTGCAACTAAACTAGACTTCTTTTTTGTAACCCTATAAAATTCAACAATTAAATCCCATACAAAGGTATTGCAAATGAATTTGATATCTTTACTCAAGCCACATTAATCCACTAATGTAACCGTTCTTGCAATATCTTCATTGAGCTTCCTCACAATTATTATATTTCAAATTCGTGCCATACCCTTACCACAACTTGCAAAAATACATATACATTAATTAATCATCACATTGCCCTCATAAAGGTAATGCACACCCACTAGAGGGTGAAGGCATGGTAAAGTAGACAATTTCTTATCTTTGGCACAAAAAAAAACGAAAAGTAGCCATAAATAAGTTTTAATGTATTGAAAGTAAAAATGTTTTTTTATTTAATGATAAACATGAGGATAATCTTTAATTTTATCACAATGATGTTGATTAATCACATATTTAATATGCATTCACATAGATTTTTAAAAATAACTATATATTTTTTCTACTTTTTTGGCTATCCAAACTTGAACAAGTAGGTGAAAGTAAATGAATTATAAAACAATCTCCATTTTCAACACGATGTAGCTCTAAAATGTACTCGTAAGTTATCAATGTTTAAATATTATAATAAAATACAATACATCAAACTTCTAATGAAAAGTAGGTTTTAATTCAATTTGACCAATCATTTTCAAACATACTTGTTATCTATTTTTATTGTGCCAAAGTTTCTCAAACTTTCTAGTCGCCCCATTATAAACTCAAATAAAAGCAACATGTTTTATTATATTATTTTCAATTATTTTAAATCTATTTTCTTCTACTTGGTTCAAAAGTTGGACCATTTTTTGATTGCCTTAGAGATAAATATTTTTAAAAATACTTTACCATGCTTTCACCTTGGATGATTTTATTGAAATGCAATACTACTAGGGCAAAGGGAAAATATCATATTGCACCTTCTTTTTTTTTCAATGCCCTCATCGAATTAATGTGCGAGCACAACAAATTTATTGTTATGCAATACCTTCAATCCTATTAAACTATTTTCATCTCGTTTAATTCAACAATGCAATACACCAAGGACACATTGGAAATAACATATCCAACTTAATGCCCATATGCATTACCCTCATAAAGGTAATGCAAATGCACTAGATCATTTTATTGTTTTGCAATACCTAAGTAGATAGTTGGTACTATTTTATTTCATCCCTGTAATACCCTATGAACACATTGACAATATAATATCAAACCCAATTCACACATGCATTACCCTCATCAAAGTAATGCAAATGCATTAGATTATTTTGTTGTTATGCAATATTCATGCCCAAGATAATATATTTCATCTCATTTGATTCAAAAATGCAATTATTGGATTATTTTGGTCTTATGCAAGACCCTCATGCCTAGGTTATATTTCATATTGTCTAATTGAATAATGCAATAATACCCTATGGACACATTGACCATATCATATCCAACCCAATTCACACATGCATTACCTTCATCAAAGTCATGCAATACACCAAGGATAGAATACAAATATCATATCTAACTATATTCATATAGATTACCTTCATTAGGGTAATGCATAATCTTTAAATCATTTTAGTGTTTTGCAATACCTTTAGGCCAGTTGAAATTATTTCATTTTATTTATTTCAATAATGCAATACCCTTAAGACATATTGGAAATAACTTATATTGACCTTATATGCAATACCGTAATACGAGTGTTAACCAATATTTCATTGTGGCCTCACATAATACTAAAGTAAAAAAATCTAGTTCAATTGCCATACCCATATTTGATTTACCCTATTCCTATTAGGGTTATGTAGTGCCATCATGGGTGTATTAAAGTTAAGTTTAGGGGTTAGGGTATTACATGGACCAAAAAATGATCAAAGTCTATACAATACCATTATGGTTGTATTAAGTTTAAAGATAAGGTTGCTGGAATATGTTTTGTCTTTTCCCAAAGGTATTGAATAGCAAAAAGTGTAAACATAATACCCTTTCATGCATATATAAATTATCTCAAAGCTCTGACTATGAAATAAAGGATTGTTTTGCCGATGAGGGTATTGCACAAAATCATGCCTTTAGGCTTTAATGGAACTTCCACAAACATTTGGACTACAATTGTAATACCCTCATTACTAACAATACATCTAATTATTTTTTTGTTTAATGCAAGATGCACATATGTTATATATGGATCTTAGTAACCTTATTTCTTTACAAATAAAATTCAAACTTTTTACAACTATATATTGTTACATACATTCATTTCCAATGCTAATGGGCTATATCCATGGAGGCTAAATTAGTCTACAAAATGTGGCATAGAAAATTCATGGATGCCATACACGTGGTACAAAATGTGTATTAGTCAGAAAATGGAATGTCAAGGTAATTGCTCACCTTCACTTTCACTAGAACTCTCATTAATATAGATTTCAATGATAATCCATTTGCATTCTAATAATGTGCCATTGCATTTTGTGCAAATTGAACATATTGTCAAGTGTATAAATTGTTAGTTTGCCAAAATTAACTTCATTGAATCAACTATGAAGGCCTGCTTGGTGGTACCTCGAATCCTAAAACATACACACAAACCATTGAATATAGTTTGGAAAACACATGTTTGAAGCACAGTGCAAATTTGAAGTGAAAATTGAATATGATGGAACTTACTAGCCATGAATCATTTCCAATTCATGGTAATTTATAAGTCAAATGATCTTTTTTTCACATTCTTTTTTCAATGAAGATCTTGTCCAATTTTGGCTATCCTAAACATTTCCAAGGCCCATTGCGTAAGAGACCTTACTAGCTCAAATTAAACTGGCAAGATTATCATGACTTTTTAATTTGGTCATTACAAAGGGAGGATGGACCCCACACCCCATGTTGGAATATTTAATAATGTGAACAACTTGGAAGAAGAAACTCTTACCAATGTGGGCATCAATGTTGGTTTTATTCATAGTCCATCATTTCACAAGTAATCCCATTCACATGTGGCATGGGTATTTGTTTGAACAATTGTTCAACACATAAAGGATGGGTTTACCTTGCACCCCCCCACCCCACACACACACACAAAACATAAACAAAAAGAACAATTAAGATTACAAACCCCAAAAATAGTATTGAGAAAACCAAAAGGGAAAAAAGAAAACCAATGAAAAAAAATAGAGATAATTTTTTTAAAAGAATTATCAAAATAAATAAATAAATAAATAAATAAATACATAAAAAAGAGATAAACAACAAAAATTGAAAAAAAAAGAAAGAAACTAGATACACATAAATTTTTAGAACCCCAAAAATTGATTTAAAAAATCATTTTAAAAAAGAAAAAAAGATATTTTTTAAAAAAATAAAATAAAATGAAAAACCTAAATAAAAAAAGAAATATAAAACCAAAGATTTCAAGAAGTACAAAAGGGAAAAAAAAAGAAAGAAAGAAAAAAGAAAAACAAGGGGAAAAAATCTAGAAAAAACCCAAGAAAATAGAAATTTTAAAACTCCAAAAAGTGCAATATTAAAAAAAACCAATAGAAACAAAAAAAGGAAACAAGATTTTCTTATTTATAGAAAATGAAAACGAAAAATTTAAAAATACATAAAACCAGAATTTTAAAGAAGTACAAAGAGAAAAAACCAGAAAATAAAAAATAAGAGAAAAAGAAAAAAAAGGGGGTAAAAATCCAAAAAAAAAAACCAAAATTTTTTTTTAAACCCCCCAAAAAACGAAAAAAAATAGAAATATATTTTAAAAATGTATCAAACATTTTAAATATATATAAAAACCAAAATTAAAAAAAACCTAAAAAAACCCAAAAAAAGAGAAAAAAATGCCAAAAAAAAGATATTAAAAAAACCAACCAAACAACAAGACAAGAAATTAAAAGCAAAAAGAAATAAAAGAAATAATTTTTTTTTAAAAAATAAGAAAAAAATTCAAAAAATCTTGGTGAAGACAGCAAACCTTTATTGCAATCGAGAGCTTATGACAATGATAACAAACCCCTACTACCATTGTTGGTTTGTAGGGGATAGATTGCAAGAAACTCACCTCTTTCAGTTACTCTTCCTCTTCATCTCTCTCCTTTTTTTTTTGTTGCCCTTGTCCTCCTTTTCCGCAACTCCACACACACACAACTCAAAACAAACATACATACATGCAAAAAGAAAAGAAAAGAACCAAAAGAAACACAAAAAGACCACAAAAAACCTCAATTAAAGACACACAAAAAAAAAAAAAACAAAAATGTTAAAATTGATTATACTAGGTGATATTAAGCTAAGCTTGGTTAAAGTATATTATATTAGGTAAATTTGGTTATACTAGGCTACTTTTGGCTAAAGTGAGTTATTGAAATTAAATTTGGTTTAAATGGGTTATATTTGGTTAAATTTGGCTGAAGTAGATTATTTATGTTAACATTAGGTAAATTTGATTAAAATATTTTTCACATTAAATTTGATTAAATTTAATTAAAATATGTCATTTAAATTAAATTGGGAAAAAATTGGCTAAAATTAACTATATTGGGCTAAAGTAGGTTGTTTAGGTTAAATTTGATTAAACGATTAAAATATGTTATTGAGATTAAAGTTGAAAATAATTGGCAAAACTTAATTAAACTTTGTCAAATTATGTTAATATTAGCTAAATTATGTTATTTAAGTAAATTTGACAAAATTAAGTTATTTAGGCAAAACTTGGCAAAACTTGGACACTTAAATTTAAGTAGGAAAAAATTGGTGAAATTTGGTTGGATTGGGTTACTTAGAAAAAATATTAAAACAAGATTAGGTTATTTGTTAAATTAAGTTAAAAATATATACTTAAAATGAAATAAGGCTATTTAAACTAAATCTTATGGAAGTTAATATGAAAAGTTAAATTGAAAACATTAAGCTTAAAGGTTAAAGCAGGTTAAATTGCAGCTTAACCTAGGTTATTTATAGGTTAATTTATACAAAATTTAACCACATTTTCATATTTGTTTATTTTTTATAATTGGTCAAATAAAGTCAACTATGTTCAACATGATTATTGATTGTGTAGTTGTAATTCATAGTCATATAATTATTTATAGTCATATTTATAGTCATGTAGTCCTAGTAATAGTTGTAATAAAAAAATAACAACAACCCAAGTCCAAATATGACTACATGATTATATTTGGACAATAATCACTAGCTATCCTAATCATGAAAACCATGTTTTGGCATAGTGTCATTATTGGAATTATAGTTATTAGATGATGCACCACTATAATTAAAAATTTGGGATTCTGAATCGATTTGCAAAATAAACAAACTTGCCCATTAATGATGAATGGTAACATTCAAATATTTGAATAATGATGTTTCAATTAAATATTATAAAACCATATTTCGAAAAACATTTCTTGACATATAAGGCGATTTGTATTCAAGACATCGTTTAAAAAACACACCTATTGTTGCATCATCATGTGATAAACGTGATAATATTAATTGAGTTTCATTCACATTTGCAAGGACATTAATTACACTACCATGCATCCTATATTGCCCATAGCCATATAGTTTATAAATTGGAGCAAAAACAAAATGTGATAAAATAAGACATTCTTTTAATTAATTGTGTTAATTTTTGGACTAATGAAATGATTTTTTTTTGAAAAATTTATTCGATACTTCATATAAAGGAGATTTATTTTCATTGATATTATGTAAATAATTTATACATATGTGTGATGTTGAACAAGGTTTTATTTGAATTAAAAAATATGCAGAAAGTTATATTGATATTTTGGTTGAAAAACATTTAAGTTTTAAAAAAAAAACATAACCTTTCACAACAAAAACATGGAATTATGTGAACATTTTGGATTTTTAATTATAAATGTCAATGTATATTGATTTTTTTGTATTTTCTTTTATATTGAGATTATATTCTATTTTATTTGACACCATATTTTGTAAAAACCTATTGTTTAGTGTTTTTATAGAGTTCATTCAATGTATGATGACTAAACTTTATCATTTATGGAATTCATGTGAGATATATATATATATCATGTGATTAATAATTTGTGATCTTGATCTTTTAATATTTGGAATCATGTTATTAAATCTTGATTTTTTTCAAAATAAGTAAAATTTAGATAAACATTTAACAATTCAAAAATATTGTTGTCATAAAGTGTCAAATATGTATAGTTATGTGGATCAACAATTAGATATTGGGAATTTTTTATTTGAGCTTTAGAAAATTTTTGAACTTTGGTTTCAAATATTAAGATCCATGGATTAGACAAAATTTCATAATTGGTAGGAAATTTTGATTTTTTATAAAAAAGTAAAATTTATTTATTTATTTAAAATATTTATATTACAATAAATGTTGAACAATGAAACAACATATTCCAATTGTGAATCCCAATTTTTTTCAAAATGTTTATTAATGTAAAGTCAAAATTTTCATTCCAATAGAAACGTGTAGTTAATTATGAAAATTACACATGAGGTTTTTGCATCATTAATTGCAAAAAGAGATGAAAAATCATCTAAATCTATGTGAATTTTGTGATCAATTATTTAAAAATAATTAAAAACTTAGATAGACCATTAACATATTCAATTGGTTCAAAATGTTAAATTTTGTAAGCTATATGCAAGGGGATAGATTAAAAATACAATCCACATCAAGACATGTTGTATTTTGATATTTCATTTCAAATGTAAATTGGCTTTGTAAATATTCAACTATCAAAAATATTGTAGTGAAATTTCCCCACAAACCTCCCATAGTAGCATTTAGTGCCATTTTTGCCACATATTGATGTCATTTATGACCATACTTTACTGTAAATCAAACAAAAAACTTGGATTTAATTCTCAAATACAACATTGTTGGGTTTTTTATGTGTTCAATAATAAACATTGATCTAAATGTGCCATGTTATTGCCTCAATTAAGGGAATGAAAAATGATTATCCAATAAATAAGATATATAATAAAAAAGATAGTTGAATCCAAATTTTTTAAAGAATACAAAAATATTGTCAATGTGTCACCTTTTTTTACTTCTTTATATAATCCTATTTGACCATGTAAAAACACAAAATGGTTGAAATAGATGGAATCTAGAATTGTAGCCGTCTAAAATATGATACTTATAAAATATTTGACACATTTTGATTCATTAATATTGACGGGGATCAAAATATAGGACAAAAAAGGATTCCATTATGGATTAGGTCCTTTTTTGTTTTTAGTGGTACACCTTAAAGAGTTTGGACATAGTTGCCTTTTTCATATTTGTATATTGAAACTAAACAAAGACCATATGAATGCAATACATGTTCAAATGATGAATTAACAAGATTTGATAAAGTTGTTTCTGTTATTATGAACTTTAATTTAATCTAAACATGCAAAAATGGTTGGTTAGTTTTTTTATGTCCCAAACCTACTAAAGAGCTTCAATGAGGACAACAAAGATCCCCATTGTGATCACCCATTCCTCATTGTCCATTGTGAGCTCACATGATGATAAAACTTGTAGCAAAACAATAAACAACAACAAACAACATCTTGACAATAATTTAAACAAACAAAAGTTGAAAAAAACCTTGAAAAATTAAACAAGAAATTAAAAAAATAAATATAGTAGACAAACTTAATGTTCAAACATATTGAACAAAGTTTGTTGCCATAAACCACAATTGCCATTTTTGTGACTTCTGCCAAAAACGATTATTGTGATTTCAACAATGTTGAAGACATGAAAAAACCAAAATGCATTGTAGTAATTAAAACATCAAACCCAAACAACTCTTGTGATTTTTACAAATGCGTAAAACACATGAAAATAACAAAAAAAAATCATTACAATTACAACATCAAATCCACAATTGAAAAAATCGCAAAATGCACACACATAAAAACTAAATGCATGTAAAAAAACAAGCTCACTGATGAAGATGATGAAGAAAAAACCTGCAACAATGAAAAATCGGAGTTGGAAATGATGATGCATGTTGTACTCTAGAATCTATAAAAGAAGAAGCTTGGCAAAGGAGAGTGGAAGAAGGATGCACATAAAGTTTGAAAGGATCAACAACAAGCTCACTGGTGAAGATGATGAAAATATCAAAAATTGCAACAAAAAACAATCAATGTTAGAAATGAAACAGGTTGTACTCTAAAGTCCAAAGGAAAAAAAGCTTGACAATGCATGGAGAAAGAGAATGGAAGGTGGTTTGTCATATCGATGGAAAAAAACAAAAGAACACACAACATCATGAGATGTAATGTGATGGCAACTTTGCAACAACTCAACAACAAAGGTAAGCTAGATGTTGTCCTAAAGTTCTAGGTGTGGACAAGCAAAAGACAAAAAAGTTAGGAGTGAGGCAAAAAGTTGGTGGTAGCTAGCTCTAGTGTAATAGCTATCACTTTTCTAAATGTTATGGGAAAAATTTAAAATAAATGGTTACCTCCAAGTGTCACCTAAATAGGTTAGTTAAAATAGGTACATTAGGTAGGGAAATATAAGTGGATATTAAGTAGGTAGATAAGTAGGTGAGCCACTTGATGGATATTAGGTAGGCAAATGTATGTGGATGGTTAGTAGTTAGTACTACATAGCTATGCCATAGCTAACCACTCTAGTTAACTCTGGGAGTTAACTATGGAAGAGGAATACAATGAAAAATTGTTTCTCATCCAATACACGTTAAGGTGCTATGGTGGTTGGGTGTGAGTTTAGTCTGGCCTGTACAAACCCTAATGGGCATGCTTAGCTCAAAACCATAATGGGTGGTATCCATGCTCATAGAGTGGGCTATTAGTAGTGTAAAACAAAATCAAGGAGGAACATAGTGGTGAGAAAAATTAAAATTATTAGGGTCTCTATGTTGCTATGTGCTACCAGCGATGATAATTTTTTTTAAAAACTTAAATTTTATTCAAATGAAAATATTGAATCACATTGCATGCAACTTGAATTGAATTCAAATTCAAATTTTTAAAAAAAAAAAAAAAAAAACAAATTGATGTAAAAAATTCGTTTGTTATTTTCATCATATGTGATTATGATGTTGAAAAAAAGTAGTTTTGAAAAGACGCATATTCAAAAAGACACCATTGCATTCACAGCAAATTTGAAATTTGAAATTATTTTTGATAAGACAAAATACTACGAGATCGTATAATTGTCCCCCCTTTGAAACCAGTTCCAATGTTACGATCACCACTAGGATTTTTAGCCTACTGTAATTATGCACTGCAAAACATATATTAGAACAGGGCAGTGGCTTTCCATTAGGTTGTTGTGATCACAACTCATTGTGTGCAAGTGTGAGCAAAGCACAGCCCGATGAAAAGAGACCTCAGAAATTCAAAAAGTTACAGTTCCATTTTGAGACCAAACCAAAAAAGAAGGTGGTGACACAACCTTGATTTTCTTTCTTTCCCTCTGGTGATGATCGCAGCAGCGTGCACACTCAACACCTCCCACACACTTCATCCCATAAGCTTTGCCCAAAGTTGAATTGTCCCAATTTGTAAAGCTGGTCAAGAGGAGAAAGCAAAAGAGGAAAGTGAATCAGCTCTACAAACTATGGAAGAGTTTGTTGGCCTTGCCTACCAAGGCAAGAAGGATATTGTGTTGAGATTCATCATTATAGAGTATAGTAGCTTAAATGGATTTTGGCCCCTAGGTAATAGGCTTATTTTTATATGAGGATTTTTGAAAGCTGATATTTTGGCTTGTGTTGAAACTTGAGATTAGTTATAATAGAGTTATAGTAATAATATCTTGAAGGATTTTGGTTTCTTTTAGAGGATTTTTTTTTGAAGATTTATATTTTGGCATGGTGAAATAAATATTTGAGTTTCCATAATTCTTCTTTCTTTTGCCTTAAGATACTTTTTAATGTAAATGGCAAGGGCCCATAGTGTGATGACACACCCCTTGTTATTATGTGATGCCAATGAAAGTGGATTAAATTTAAATTTTTTATTAAATAAATTTATTTAAATTTAATTTTTTAATTATATTTAAATAAAATTAAAAATTAAAAATATTATTAAATTAATTTTAAAAATAATTTTAAAAAACTTGGGAGACAAATAATACAAGTAAAAATAGGGTAGTAGTAGGACATGCCATTTGTTGGGCTACCTACTCTGAAAAACATTTATGAGAGAGGAGCAAGCATTGATTGAGTTGCAAGACAATCAAATAGTTGAAGAATCCATAGCCCCACCCAAAAATACACATACATTGTTGATTGTTGTAAACAGCAATTCAAAGTACTAGACTCCATCATCATCATCTTCATCATCATCTTCTTCTTCTTCCAAACTTGTTTTGTAATTTTGTTTTTTTCTCTTTTTTTCTTTCTCTCTCAGCATTCATTTGAGCTCCACATCAATAGTAACTATTGATTGTTCCCTCAATTTGGGTGGTTTTAGTTTTGTTGTAGGTGGTGCTTGTTGTTGTTTTTGTTGTTGTTTTGATTATTGATTTTTGAGTTTCATGATGATAATGCAGTTTTAGGGTGATGTAGTTTTTTGGTTGAAGATTGAACTGTTGTAGCAAGCTTTTGTTTCATCAAAGCTCTTATTTTTGTTGTTGTTGTTGTTGTTGTTACTGGGGAAGGGATTGAGAAGGGATTGGTGATCTTGGGTGGGTTGGGGGAAAGCTATAATCTCCTTCTTTCTGAGCTTCTTCTTCTTCTTCTTCTTCTTCTTCATCATCATCCCAAGTCTTCTTGTCTTATAGATACAACATTTGATGCATCTGGTTTTGATTGCAGAAAGTTAGTGTTGTTTCTTGGGTTGCGTGGTGAAGTAATAATAGTAATACATAGGCAGGCAGGCAGGCAGGCAGGCAGCAATGGTGAATCCCAGCTCAGTTAGACTGCCTCAGATTCCAGCTGCAGAAGAACATGCACCGGTAAAGCTTACAACATATTCCTCAATTACAGAAAGGCTTGGCAGGCTGCGCAAAGATTGTTGTTGTTGTTGGTGATGTGCAAAGATTGTGCTGTTGTTGTTGTTGGTGGTGGTGGTGGTAACTGTTTTGTGGGTGAGGGTTTTGGGTGCAGATTCTTGTAGAGGACAAAGGCATTGCCAGGATTGTGACGTTGAATAGACCAAGGGTGCTCAATTGCATCAACCTTGAGATGGTAACAACACCAAAAATCAATCTAATGTGCTCTGCTCCTCTCTCCTCTCCTCTCCTCTCCTCTTTCTCTTGTTGTTGTAAGTTAAAAAAAACATCCCCAAGTCCTCAATAGAAAGTCCTCCGAGGTCCTCCAAAGTCCTGGAAGCTGAGCTTTTGTTTTTGCTGTTGGTGTGTTTTTTTTTTCCAAGGTACGGATCCTTTGTAATCTTTACGAGCAATCAGAAGGAGATGAGAATGTGCACTTCCTAGTCCTCAAGGTTTGTGAAAACAATTGTTGGTTTCTGCTGTTCTCCTGGTTCTCCTCCTCGCATGGTTGTTATTTTGTGAGTGTTTGTGAGGTCATGTTGGGTGTTGAGGATGTGAGACTTGTTTGCAATTTTTTTGTTGTTATTGTTGTTATTGTTGGAAAAATCAATCAGAAATCAGCAAGATCAATGACATGGGGTTGGTTCTTTTTTATGGGGGGTGGGTGGCAGGGGAATGGGCGAGTATTCTGTGCTGGTGGTGATCTTCGCATGTTTTACAATGCACAAAAGGCAGCAGCAGGTAATGCAGATTTTGTTCTTGTGCAGTTGCTGCTGCTGATGTTCTTCTCTCTGTGTCTCTCTGTTTTGGATTCTCTCTCTCTTTCCCAACTCTTTTGGACAAGTGCAAGCAGCATGTTGATCAAAGATGATGCAGCTTTGCTTTTCAAGCAGCCATTGATTGATTTTCAGAGAGAAATCAAATTCCCATTTTGGGTTGAAATCACAAGGAAGTTTTTTTGGGGCAATGTGGCAGATGATCCCTCCACAACAGAGGTTGTTTACAGCAAGTACTGGCTTGATTATCATGCAGCAACATACAAGAAGCCTCTTGTAAGCTGTCTGTCTGTCTGTCTGTTTGTCTGTGTCCGGTAGTGAACCAGACATTTGTTGCTCCTAGTTGCTTGCCATGAAATCTCAGAGTGAAATTTGTGAAGTTCAGAGTCTCACAAATGTTTTATTCCAGAATATTGTGTGAATTTTTTTTTTTTTTGGGGGGGGTTCGTTTTTGTTGTTGCAGATAGCATTGTGGACTGGACTTGTCATGGGAGGAGGGGCAGGGCTTACTGTTCCTGGCAGATTTGGAGTGGCCACAGAAAAGACAGTGAGTGCTTTTTTCTCATGACCTAATTTGGATGAAAAACCCTTTTGCTCATTTTCTCAGCAATTCAAGGAAAACCCTTTTGCTTTTTTTTCATAGCAATTTGGAGGAAAACCCTTTTGCAATCTTCAAAAGCTTGCAATGTTGGTCAGTTGCAGCAGAGTGTGTTTTGGTCATTTCTTATTATGGGTGGGAGTGTTTTCCTCCTTTTGTAACAGGTGTTTTCCATGCCAGAAGCAGCCCTAGGTCTTCACACTGATTGTGGTTCCTCTTTCTGGCTGTCACGCCTCCCTGGTCATCTTGGTAATTGTCTCCCCCTTCCCATCAAAACACAACAAATGCAATTCTCATGAGCATCTCTTCTCTGCTTCCTTTCTTCTTCTGACATTGTTCATTAATTCATCAAATGCAATTGTTGGTTTTGCGGGCATCTTTATGTCCACTTCCTTTTTCTTCCAGCAATTGAAGTTAGACTCAACAATAGAATTGTTTGTTTGTTTGTTTGTGGGCATGTTTTTTCTGCTTCCTTTTTCTTCTGGCATTGCCATTTTTACTGATAAGATTCTTGGATTCTTGGATATATCTGAGTGCTGCTTGCTTGCTTGATTATAACCCCACTGAGGTCTTGGTCTCTTATGCCTGCCCTTTTGATGGAGTTTGGAAATCTGCAGGGGAGTACCTTGCACTAACTGGGAGCCGCTTAGATGGAGCAGAAATGCTTGCTTGTGGGCTTGCAACACATTTTATTCCTCTTGAGGTTTTTACTCATCTCCGATGCTTGCTCGAGTGAAATCAGATTGCAGATTTCCTTCACATGGCATGTAAACGTACTTGATAGTCCATTTTGGTATAAACCAGTGTTGGGCAGCTACCAGGGTTTCCTGCCTGGTATATAGACTGGTGGGTACTGCTGATGGCATGAAAGAACTGATCAGACTGGTATGACCTGAGGCAATGCCAGCCTCGTACCAGTACCTGCCTGGTAGTGACTTGAGGTAATACCAATTTAATACCGGGACTATATCGATCTCAATATCAGGTCTATATCTGCCACATACCAGCCAAAAATCAGCCTTGTCCAGACTCTAATACCAGGATCAGGCTGGTAGCAAGAGTTTTTAAAAGATCTGATACCAGTTCCAGCTGGTATGTTTGAAAGTTGATACCCACCCAACAGTGGTACAAACCTTGCAAATGAGTCTGTTCCTTTCTTTTGGAAACGGGGAATGGGATGGCAGAGGCTACCAGAGCTTGAGAAGCAGCTGTATGAGTTGACGACAGGAGACTTAGTTGCAATAGAAAACACTCTGAATGAGTTCAGCATTCCAGCAGCTACTCCTGGAGAAAAGAGCATTCTCCACAGGTGCACAATTTTTCCATTTAGATAGATGATAGCAAAAAGCTTCAGTGGGTGCTTTAGGGTTTAGGGTTTAAACCCTAAACCCTAAATGTCTGGGGGACACTACACTCATAATCAAAGGGGTTGAGCAAGTGTTTTTCCGCATCTTGAGCAAATGATGAAACAGGCTGACTTACACATCATTCTATTTTTTGCAGAACCGATGCAATCAATAAGATCTTCAGTAAGGACAGTGTGGAAGACATATTGGCAGCTCTTGTATGTGCAAATTCTCCAGAGTTTGACTCTTTGTGTTGCTCGTATGCTCTTGGGTTTTTTTTTTTTTTTTTTCCCCCCCTCTTTTTTTTTTTTTTTTTTTCTCCATATTTTTTATTTTTTTTTTTGTATAAAAGTTTTTTTTGGGAGTAATGGTTTTTGGTTGTTTTTGTTAAAGGAGGTAAATTTTTATGA
>Ga0116231_10008525_pt1 | contig 17934 bp, 9 predicted proteins | sample S1TSphgellanicum_2_FD_89695 | JGI IMG/M metagenome (GOLD analysis project Ga0116231, IMG submission 89695) | Host-associated microbial communities from peat moss isolated from Minnesota, USA - S1T2_Fd - Sphagnum magellanicum MG | ecosystem: Host-associated > Plants > Peat moss > Unclassified...
AGGTTAATTTTTTTGGATTTTTTTTTTATTTAGGGGGGGGGGTTTTTTAAAAATTAACCAAAACCCCCCATTTGGGGGGGGGGGGGGGGAATTCGAATATTTGTTGCTCTCTTGCCACGATGTATAACCCTAAACCCTAACTCAACAAAGTTACTAAGAATTCGACAAAAAAAGCTTTGAGAAATGTGCATCTGGACAACCCTGACCCTTTCCCATGCTGCTATCAGTTGCACAAGGCTTGAAAATTATTTGCAAAATCTAAGATCCCAGAAGAGCTGTAAATGGGTCCCTCCAAGACTAGGTAATAGAAGTGCATTTAACTAGTCAATAGATACCAAATTCAGGTTACCTCATTGGCCTTAATAACATTTGCTCTAATGAAATGGAATGAACAATGAACCTTGCAAAGAAGGAAGGCATAACAATTTGTGCAGGCCGTAATATGTTTAGATGTAAACAAAAGAACTCCAAAATCCCGTATTATCATGACATGTAAATTATCCACCCAAATGAATGACCATCCAAAATACTGAACAAATTTTATGAGATTTTAAATTAGAGTCAAGTAAATAGCCCAAAATAATTAATTATATGATGGTTTTTTTTTTCCCTTTCATATCTCTTATATAGCCAAAAAAAATTGTCTAAATATTCTTATCAATGATCATCACTTTACCTAAATTCAAAAATTGAAAGAAAAATTAAAATTGCTTTCCTATTCTCTGGCTTCTAACTAGATTTTCTTTTCCTTGTCATTGGTCCAGCAAATTGGGTATACCTAGTATGGGAACAGGCCACTTGGGAACAAATCAAGTCGGGGACAACGAGATGCCGTTCCATCTGGACTGAATGGGGTTCTACTGGAGGGTAACTGGTGTTCCCAAGCCATAGTGAACCAGCAGCCACCAGCACACCATGAAGGATGAATGGAAAGTGATCAGGAAACAGTTTTCTGTTGGGTTCTAGTTCCCCTAGCTAACCATGGTGGTTATCTCAGTAGCTTTTTTTTTCCTACCTACTTACTAACAACCCACAACCAGGTTGTTAGTAGGTAGGTAGTAAAAACAGCCCTTATCTATGTATAAACCACTTACTCACCTAGTAAGTTTACCTATTTTCCTACCTATATACCTATATATGAGACCTATTTCCTACAGGATTGGTTACCAAGGTGAAACCCACATATTAACTTAGTTGAGGTTCATCTACAGCTGAGTAGTAAGGGGCATCCAGTGCACAACACCCAATTCAAACCTGAAAAGAGTTGTCCTTTCTAAATTGGGTCTAGGTTCTCTAGTCATATAAGTACAAGGTTTTTTAAAAGTGTAACACTTAAGCTTTAATTGTTAGGTTGCGAGAATTCAATTTTGAGCAAACTTTATGAGATAAATTGTGATGATGTTGAGTGCATGCTATATTACCCTCAATAAAATGAAAGAGGTTATGTCATTGCCTTTGGGTTCATTCTTAACATAATATAGAGCTCATTTAACTCATAGTTCCACCCTTCGTGAACTAACTACCAAGTATTGAGGAAAAAACCCAAAAAAATCCACTATCCCAAAAAGGGGGAAAAAAATGAGTCCTTTCATTGCTTGCTATTTTGTTTCATTGGTTATTAGAGTTTATGTTTTCAAGCTATGTTCATCTCAAATTTCTTCATACATTAATATCCCATTCAATGAATGGAGAGGTATGGAGTAGCAAAAATGCCAATCGTGTGCTAAAGCTTTGCCTAATCATGTTTGTCTTATAACAATATCCTTGGTAAGACTTGAGAATCTTGAATATTGATAAGAAAATGACATGTAGGCTAAGAGGAATGTTAAGGTAAATATAGAATTATTTGTATTTACACATGGGTGTTCACACAGATGGCATTTAGCAATCGTCCCAATTGACCCTAGGTACAATTGTCCATGCATATCTAGTTGTAGATCATTGACAATTTTTATATTTTTTGTTTATTATTCAATAGCAATATATGTTTATACAATTTTGTCTTTATTTGTGGGTTTGTCATCTTTCTCTTAGGGGTTGATTCTTGAATTTTGGCCTAGTTTAACCTCATGTTCAAGAAGCATGGGACCTAGTCCAAGAAGCCCATCACAGCCTACCTATGTTCAAGAGGTTTAACCCCATGTCCAAAAGTATAGGTTGATTCAACCTTATGTACAAGAAGTCTAGGACCTCATTGAAGAGACCTAGATTAGTCCATATTTGTGTATAAGAAGTTTGAGTTGAAGCCCAAGAAACCTAAGCAAACCCACCACATGTGTTAAAAAAGCCTAAGCCCAAGGATAAGATGCCCAAGTTGATATAACCTCTTATCAAGAAGCTCAAGGTGCACATCATTACCACAAAATGCATCTATGTTCATTATGTGATTTTGTTGGATTTGGAGTGAATTCATTGGTCCATGTTGAACAAGGACAATAGATTCACTAGTCCACTAAACAAGGAATAATGAAATGCACCCACATTTTATAGAATTGCATTGTAGTGTCCAAAAAGGTTAAAACCACTTTGTCCCCATGTCAAAAAAGGCTAAATCCAAGTTCAAAAGGACTAGTCCAATTCCATGTTCAAGAAGTCCAAGCCAAATTCATTGTATATGTAAGAATTTAAGGCCCAAGTGCAATAGGCTTAGCATGGAGTGTTTGAATGCACAAAGAACATGGGCCCAACATTATCAAATGGGTATCATGTCCATGTAAAAAAAAAATCCAAAGTATAATCCCAAAATTAATTTGAATTAGAATATGCATCTATAGTTCTTTTTAACAAGTTAATGATAATAACTTAAATAGGGTAGTATAAATGTGTGCAATTAGATAATTGTTAAACATGTGTATCATCTATGAATATTTCAGCATCAAATATATGTGATTCATGTTATTGGGCCTATATAAAACTTTAGAATAATTATTTGGTAGAAATAACATTTTTTGTATGAGTTTAGATTGCTAGCTAACATATGACACTGTTAGGTAATGTATACTTCATTGTTGAATAACGTGAAATAATGTGTGGCATTATCTAATGTATGGACTTATTAATTGGTGTATGGCATTGTTGAATATTGTTTAGCTCATTATTGAATATTGTGTGGCACTAGTGGGTATTGTATAAGCTTATTGGCTAGTATATGGCATTGTTGGCCATTTTATAGTGCAAAAATGTTAATAGTAGATTGTTTACACCAACAAGAATGCCAACATAGTTAAATATAACAAGGGGTTGACATTTGGCAAGTGGAGAGGGGGAGGTCATATTAGAAGCTTTCTAAGAACTTTGGTTAAAATTTTCCACTTTCTTCAACTTTTTGTGAAAGTGATTTTTGAAAATGAAAATAAGATAATGTGGAAATGGTGATGGGAAACTTTTGGAGGAAAATGGGAGCCATGGAAATATTGATGGGGGAAAGGGGGCTCAAGATTCTGCAAGTAAAGGGGGTGATTATTCATGGCAACTCAAAGGAAAGACAAGCAATTTTGAAAAAAATGGGAAGGAAAAGTAAAGATAAAAAATAGGATATTATAAGCTTTGTCATATGTTTGTGTGTGTGTGTGTGTGTGTGTGTGTTTAGGATTATAAAAGGAGGAGAAAAAATTTAAATGTGCATATGTAGATCTAATTTTTTTGGAGAGTTTTCAATTTTGATTTTTGTGGTTATAGAGCTTGAAACTAGGGTTTGGGGTTGGGTTTGGGTGAAATGTTCAACCAAAATATGTTTTTTTATTTTTTAAGATGAAGTAAATCAAAGGAGAGGGTGGTTGTGGGTATCTAGAGTAAGTAGAATTTGTAAATATCATGATAGTGGTTTTTTGGTGGAGTTTTTTTTATAGTTGTTGAGTTGTTACTTGAAGGTTGAAGATTTTAGCCTATTGGTAATTGGAGAGACAACAATAACAAATATCTTATATAACAAATAATAAATAAGGTTTAAAATAGAAACCATAGTGTCAACCTTTTGACATCTAATCCAAGAGGGTTAGAGAAAAAAATCTTTCAAGTTAAGCATTGGGTAAAATTCAAGCTTAACAATAACAAGATAATATGAAGATACCAAAAGTATAAATTTCCAAGGTGATAATCCAAGAAAAACTAACCTTTTGTCACACATGGTATCATAAATTTTAAAAGAGGTTTATCCCCCTAAAATGATGTCCTCAATATGTATTGGTTGGTTTAACATCTTGGTTGTTGATTTTAACAATGGTGAGATGGTGACATTATTTTTAAAAATTTGGAATAAAGAATAGTTGACATCATTTGGAATTGGCATGATTGAAAGCCTCTTCTTACATTATGGGATATGTGTTCTATTGGTTGCAACCTCTAAGTTCCTAAAGGATGATCACCCATCCAAAACTATTTCCAACTCAAGCCATTCCATTGTTCAAGATGTTCAACTTTAGATCAAGTTTAAGATTCATTGTCTATGCATAAAAATACATATGTGCATAATCATAATGAATTTCTAACCATTGGTTTCTCATTACTATGTGCAATATTTCATGGTATTAATTTCTCAACCTTTGTACCACATGAACATTCTTTTTTAAAGTCAAAAGTGTGAATATAAACCTTGTCAAAATTTTGATGAATAATTTCAACTTTTTCGATAAATCCCCAAAGTTATGTTAAAATCTAAAAGTAATGTTAAGCTTTGGTTGAGTAGAGGAGAAGGGAAGCTTGGGCATATTCAATGAGCATGTAAATTCTTCACTTTTGTTATATTACGTTCATATCTAATAATAGTCAATTTTCATCATAGGCTAAGATTTAGTGAAAGACTTTAATTTTTTCATTGTGAACAACAGATTTCCCTTGCAATATTCAATATTAACAAATTTTTGAAGCCTCAAAATATGTTCCATGTCAACATGTAATTTAAGATTATGGATGTTTTATTTTTTGTTAAATACTTTCTTTTACTTACTTGATAAAAAACATTCCCATCAACATTTTCCTATTATTTATCAACATTGCAAGTTCTTTATTAAAAACATTTTTTATTTTCCCATGTAAACCTCAAAACTATGGTATGTAAAACATAGGATTGATAGTTTTAAGTCATCTTACTTCTTTAAGGGCTAAGGACACAATATGTCATTTGAAAAGCACATGTCTACATTCTAAAAAAGGCATATCAAAAGGTATATAATATTTGCCATATTATGTCAACACGATAAATTATTATTTAAATGTTTAATGCAAAGCAACTACATGAAAACGGATCAAATGGTTTCAAACCATCAATCCATAATGAAATTGTTTCAATTACTTGCAGAGGTTACAAAACAAGGTTGAAAAGAATGGGAGTTATAATCAATTTCATTTTCCTTTCATGATGCACATAGATTACAAAACATTTGATTTGTTAGAAAGATATTAAAAATGACATGGGATAATGAAAAATTATGTGAACATGTAAAATGGGATGTGTTTTCCATTAATACACATCTCATGTTTCTAATACAATGCCAACAAAATTGCCCATTCACACATAGATTGACAATTCCATTTTTTCACATTATCTTTTAGCATGCTAATAAGATCGATATTAATCACAAAATAAATAAGAAAGAATGCCCTTGATAACATTATATTGTTTCTTATTAATAGAGCTAGAAGGATAGTTCAAGTTCACTTTTCAAATAACAATTGTCAAAAGTTGAATTAGATTTTAACTTTTTAAAAAATCAACTCAAATATGCACAACAACTTATCAACCCATTCATAAAGTGGTGTTATTGGGTCACAATATCATGGTGTGGTATAGGACCCATTTCCTAAAGCTTGAACATGAATTTGAAAACACCTATAAGCTTGAGCTTCATCTTTTCTTGCTCAAAGACTTGTTTGTTTACTTACAATGTCCATGTCTATTAATCACATAATTTAGTAAGATTTGCTTCATATTTTCAAAACAAGTAATATGTTTGTGGAATTCTTAGTGGGAAACACACCAAACAATTATTTGTGGATAAACTTTATCTTTTGATAATTGACATCATTTTGATCTCATCCACATTAACATTTAATATTCATACATAACCCATGTTAACTTGATCATGAGTATGCACATGTAACTTCAATGAGATTTGGCACACAAAAGTTTTCAATTTGATGTACATTAACAACACCCAAAAGCAAAGCCATGTGCTATTAAACTTAAATGACTTAATTTGTAATTTGGATTTTTTCAAAATTATTGCTCTTGAAATCTATAAATCATACAAATTGATGATTGATAATTATCATCAAGAATTAAAAATCATCATGCCTTTCTTCCTTTTTCAAATACTTGATAACATTTGGAGAAGGAAAATGTTAACCAAGTTCAATTAAAAAAAAGGAAACTTGACTACATCAAAGGAACTTTGAGAGAAACTCAACATGTGTTCATAAGGAGTTTCATTTTCTTGGTTTGGATATGAAAACCTTTGATTTTGTAGATACAATAGTGTTGTGATATCTTGTTTTATTTCTTTTTGTAATTTTAGGTTTGGATTTTGGAAAAACATTTCAATAAGCTTTTACAAAGAAGAAAATATTCAAAAAGTAAATTCTTTGTATATAATTGGTTTTTGTGTCCTATTCAATATTAATGTATTTTTACATTTTCCTAAGTGGGATAGGCAACTGGCCTTCGTTGGCTTCACTTTTTGTGTTGTTATTGTCCTTTAAAAAAAATTGATGATTCCTAACACAATTGAAATGTGAATTAATGATTTAAGAAACACGTATTGCCTTGGAACAAGCCTTTAAAAAGCTCTTTGCCACCTAATAAAACAACAATTTACCTTGTTAGGCTAAGGTGGAATGGCTCTAGTAGGCCTATTCCATAATACAAAAAAACCTTCCAAGTATCTTAATGGTTGTTAGAAAAACCATCAAAGCCCACACACATGGGTTTTGTACCCTATATTTAAAGGTAAGATTACAATGTACACATGTCTTTCCATTGCTTGAAAATGGGATAAGCCCATAAAAACACCAATTGTTTTAGAAATTGTGCTTCAAAATGCTTCAAAAGGCATTATAAATGCTAAACAATCCAATCCCAAAGGTTGGGATGGCACAATGTCTATTGCATGTCATGAGGATTGGTGCATTGCTAAACAATCCAAGCCCAATGGTTTTGCCAAGGGTTGGCCCAATGTCTATAGCCTTTCAATAGGTTGGTCCCAATGGTTTGATCAAGGGATGGCACAATGTCTATTGCATTTCATTAGGCTTCGTGCATTGCTAAACAATTCAAGCCCAATGGTTTTGCCAAGGATTGGCCCAATGTCTATAGCCTTTCAATAGGGTTGTTCCTTTTATGGACCCGCCCCTCTTTTATGGACCTTCCCCAACATAAAGTGCTAAAGGTTTTTTATTTGAATGTTGGATGGTTTGCATGTGAATGACATAAGGTTCCTTCAATTGATGAAAGCATCATGTGGTCGTTCATGTTGGGGAAGTGCTTTCAAATACAAAAGAAAAATGTGTTGGAGTGTTTTACAACTACATCAAGGTGACATTGCAAATTTGAAACCATATATTTAAACATCCAAACTTTGTTAACACAATGACGGCCACCGACCCAAAGCTACAAGATATTGGGCAACGAAAAAAGAGAAAAAAGAAGAAGTTGTCTAACTCTAGATGGATAGCTCGGAATGATATATATATTTAAAAATAACGCTTAGTTAGTACATTCAACAAAATAAAAAGTCATATATGATAGTACCTTAGCCACTTCAACACATGTTTGTGAAATAAATAAATAATTAATTTTGAGGATTCCATTTTGAAAAATGATGTACTCTCAAATATTTCATTAGATTCTTTATTTTTCCTTCCAAAGAAAGAAAAAAATTTCTGAAAATTTATTTTGAAAATTTTAACATTTTTGAAAATAATATAATTAGTGTTGAACTGGCCCGGGAGGTACTATGGTAGCTCAAAAATAGTTATATTACTAGTTTACTACATACATTTACAACATATATTTCAATGAAATATTAATGTGGCTCTCCTTGTGAAAGGAGATACCTAGACTATGGAACAAATGGTAGTTTTCATTCAATGTTACATTATGAGGAATGTTGATGGGGTATTAAGTGTGAATGCCCAAGTTCATTTTTGAAACATTTCCTATTTATTGGCCTTGCCTACCAAGGCAAGGATATATGGTGCTTAAATTCATTATAGAGTATAGTAGCTGAAGGGATTTTGGCCCCCATAGGTAATAATAAATAATAGGTCTATTTTTCATATGAGGATTTTTTTTGGAAAGATGATAATTTTGGCTTGTGTTGAAAATTGAGATTAGTTATTGTAGAGTTGTTGTAATAATATCTTGAAGGATTTTGGTTTGTTTTAGAGGAAATTTTTTGAAGATTATATTTGGTTTGCATGGTGAAATATTTTGAGTTTTCATAATTCTTCTTCTTTTGCCTTTAAGATGATGATGATACCTTTGAATGGAAAATGGCAAGGCCACACAAGTGTGTGTGACACACCCCTTGTTCAATTTTTTTAGCTGTTGTTAGTTGGAGCTTTGAATGTTTGAACTTGTCAAGAGAGAGGTGGAGCCATTACTGACATAATAATGATTTGGCATTTGGCCCACTTCTTGTCCTTAGAAAGTGTCCTTAGAGGCCTGCCCTGAAGCGACTTCTCAATTGGTTGCATTGGAATTCTATTCCTAATAAAATATTGGCTGCCAAACTATTAGATAGTAAATTACTAGTAATTAATGAATGAGCCCTTTTTAACTATTTCAAAATATGGGTATGTACTATTTTGTATTACTGTATGTACTAACAAGAATTTTTATTTATTTATTACAAATTTAAAATAGGAAAAAATACTATAAATTAAATAAAATAGAATCTGACTACCACCTCTCTCCTCAATGATTGTTTCCAAAAGAACACGTTCGAAGTTCGAACACATGGTTTTCTGTTACGTTCCTCATTCATGTTCTGCTATTAGAACTTGTCATTGGGAACGTGTTCTAACCTAGGGCGGTGGTACCTCCTTGTGTAAGACCCGGCGGGTATCTTCTCTCTTCTCTCTCTCTCTCTCTCTCTCTCTCTCTCCTCCCTTGAAGAAGGCAAGCATTTCTTTGCCGGCCTTCTTGGTGCGAGAAGCTTAGCTCAGCTCTTCGCCAGGACTGGTTTGTCTCCGCATTTGCGCAGTCGTTTTGTTTCCTATTCGAATGGGTAGTGCGCGAGCATGATTATGACAATCTGTTGTTGTTCTGATTTTATTTTATTAAAAAAAAATTTCCATTAGATTTTTTTTTTTGGTGTGCTTCTTTTTTTGGGGGAGTTCGACCTCCGGAGCTCGTGATCCTTTCGGTTTTTAGTTTCTGTTTTGTTGGTTTTTCCCATGGGAGAATGGGGAGTTGATTTGTTTTAAGTTTCGCAGCTACTAGCATTGATCGATAGATCTTCCTGTGTTTTGAAGCTTGAGCTGGAGAATGTGAGGCAGATTTTTGTTGTTGTTGTTGGTTTTTTTTTTCCTGCTTTTTGGGTTTGTGGGTGGGGTGCATTTTCAAAATGTGAGCTAAGCTTCACACCAGAGAAGTCGAATCGGAAGATGAACCATCAGAACGTGGGACTTGGGAGAAGAAGGAGGCTGGATCAACAACAACAGAAGAGTAGGGTTAGGATATGGAGCACCACCATGCTTCCTGCTCTCACACTTGCTTGGATGATCATGGTTGCTCCATCATGTGGAGACTATGCAATAGGTACATCATCAATCCATTTCTTCTCCCCTACCCTCACCCTTCTTCCTTTTGTGTGCATGTGGGGAGAGGAAGAGGGTGGGGCTTGCTTGCAAGTTCCTTCATAAAATGTACAAGGATATGTCAGCATAGTTCTTAAGGTCTTTTGGAATAAGTTCCATTGCACATTGTTTTGGGAGAGTTTTGGGGCACCTGCATTTCCATTGTACATTGTTTCTCCCCCCCCTCTCCCCCCTCCCCCCCCCCTCTTGTTGTTATGTTCTCTTTCTTGGGTCTTTTCTTTCTCTTCTTTCATAGCTCTTTTTGTGCACTAGCCAGTATCATGGTTGAGTTTTTCCTGTTATGTCCAGTCTTCTGATCAGAAACTCAGTACGCTGTTTAATGTTTGCCACTGATCTCTACCCACTACAAATGAAGTCAGTCAAAGGGGGATGTTATTGTAGGTGGTCATTATCATATGTGCTGCTGTTAAAAGTCTCTGAACATCATGCGTATCTGTTGACACTGTGACACTCTAAACCCTAATTAGCCCACTCCTGACTTTTTTGGTTTAGTCTTTGTTTTCTCTCTTTTTTGGGGTTAGGCTTTTGCTGACTATGTTGTTCAGACCTGAATGTGTTTTGTTGTTGGATCTATTGACTCTTTAACTTTGTTATCAGCTCATCTCAAAATTCTATTCATAAGTGTCTACAATATGGGACCTTGTGCTATCTTTAGTGAACTGATCACAAAACGGGTGGGTTGATGGTGGGAACAGAGCTGCAGACAATGGGTGTAAATTATGGGCAAGTGGGTGATAATCTTCCATCAAATGATGCTGCTGTAAATCTGATAAAGAGCTTGGGTGCAGGACGGGTGAAGATTTATAACTCTGATGCAGGGACCTTGAAAGCCTTAGCAAACACAGGACTAGAAGTAGTAATTGGTATGTCCAATGATGAAATTCCATCTCTAGCTGCAAGTTCAGCAGCAGCTGATGTATGGATTGTGGCCAATGTTGTTGCATACGTCCCAGCAACAAACATTACTGTCATTCTGGTTGGGAATGAGCTGTTTGCTGATCCAACAAACTCTAATATCTGGCCCCAACTTGTCCCTGCAATCCAAAACCTTCAGACAAGCCTCACAAGCCATGGATTATCATCTATCAAGCTGTCAACTGCTTGTGAGTTTAACATTCTCACCAGCTCATTTCCACCATCAGCAGGTGTTTTCAATTCGCAGATTGCAGTACCTGTGCTCAAGCCTTTATTGGAATTTCTTGACAAAACTAGCTCATACCTTTACATCAATGTCTATCCATACTTTGCTTGGGCAGATGATCCTTCTAGTATTCCATTGAACTATGCTGTGTTTGCTTCAGTAACAGCAACTCTTACTGAAGGTCAATACAGCTATACAAGCTTACTTGAGGCACAGATTGATGCTGTTTATTATGCCATGGAGGCGCTTGGCTACAAAAATGTGAGAATAGCACTTAGTGAGTCTGGATGGCCAACGGCAGGAGGTACAGGTGCTAACATTCGCAATGCAGAAGCTTACAATAACAATCTAGTCACATACATCCTCAGTGGTAAAGGTACGCCTAAAAGGCCTCGGGTGTTCATCCCGACTTACATTTTTGCACTTTTCAACGAGGATTTAAAACCAGGTCCAGCAACAGAGCAGCATTGGGGCCTGTTATACCCAAATGGGTCTGCTCTGTACCCAATCAGTTTAGCAGGTGGCTCATCTCCGGGAGATGCCAGTTTTCCATTACCATCTCCAGATGGCACTGGAAGTAATTCAGACCTTCCTGCTGGTAGCCCGGATGCCTGTGGTGATAGAGAAAGTGTGCTTCCCCTTTCTGTGACTTTTCTAGGGATGTTGTTCGACCTCCGGATTTAGTGTTTTTGTACTAAAAATGTGATGTAGAAATTTTGAAATTATCAAGTGTTATAGACTGTTTAGTATCAACAGGTTTTATGTTTTATCCAGTAGATTTCTATGCTGATGGGAAATTTGAGCAATTATACATAGGTTGGTGCCCTTCCCACTGACATTTTATATATAGTAAACTTCACATGTTCAAATCCTGTTCCAAACTCTTGGATCAATTAATGGAACAACAACCCACAAATGTGTTGATCCTGTGGCATCAGGTACTTTCAGAAAAAACTGAATCTCATGTGGTAGCTCTCTGACATCTCAAGCTTTGCAGATCAACCTCTTCTTGCTGGACACAATGATACTCAACACATTTCCACACATCACATCCATTGAGATGTTGTAGAATCCACATGGATCTAACATCACAATTTCAGACCAGAGGAAAGACTGGACTCATTCTTGAGTCACATGAATGTTTCTGGAGTTATAAGTTTTTGACAGAACATTTCCTTTCAAGATGTGGAACAAAACTTTAGAATGTCAGAGAGCAAAAATAGAAAAACTTAAGAATCCTGCTATATTTTGGTGACCTGTTGGAACCTATTGTCTAAACTTGGGCTTCATGTTGCTCTGGACTACTGGTGACAATCAATAGATGAGTATTAAGATTTGCTTTTGTGAAAATTCAGTTTTGTTCACTATGTCATCACTGTAACTCATCATTTGGAACATTTTGGGGAACACAATTGAGAACTTGATCAAAACTCGAGAAGTTGATAGGAACGACATTTTCCACTAAGCTTAAAAGATCAAATTGAAGTTTCATTGCAATAAAAAATGTTATGGCGGTGTTTGGAAACCACCACCATCAATCTTTTTTCAAGTGTGTTCTATACTAAACTCTTATGCCCTAATTTCTCCAATCTTCTTCTTTATGCTTCAGTTGTGCGAGTTTCTGTCATTTTCTTCTTTCTATTCTCCACTTCTTCTCTGCTTCTAGGGTTATCCATACTACAGAAAAGGACTCACCAATCTTCTTTCATAAGCTTGTTGATGGAAGGTCAAGATGCTAAGGCAAGTTCACCATCCTTTTCTAGACCTAATACAATTGTTACAATACCTCAAGAAAATGTAGGTAGATTGTGGAGCAACATACATTTTCAGTTTTTTCTTCTAGACACTTGCAAGGAGAAATATTGGGAAGACAATCGAAAAGTTTTCCAAGAATTCATAAAACAATTGAATGTGAATTTTTCAAATGATGTGTAGCAAAGTTGGAAGCAAGTGTGTGACAAGTGGAGCAAGATGAAAGACAAGTACAAGATTGAAAGGAAGAAAAGTTAGGAAATTGGCACGCCCCTTTCTAATTGGCCATGGTAAAAAAGGTTTGATCAAATGTTCGGAGGCATAGCTAGAATAAATGGTGCATTCAATGGAGTTGACCAAGAGGTGCATTCCACACATTCTAAGTTCAAATTGTGGAAATGAATGATGATGAAGCGTAACAATCCAAGAAGCAATAACAACAAGCACCATTTGATTTGTGTTGTTGATTACACCCGCATGGTGGTAATTTTGTATTTTGTATGTGTTTTGTGGAAGTAGCTAAGTGAAACTACTTGTGTGAAAGAAAAATCAAAGGAAAGTTACCCAAAAAGAAGAAAAAGAAAATTCGAGCTCTTATGAGAATGTGTAGTTGATGATTGATGATATCCCCAATTTGGAGGATAAAAGAAAAAGAAAGAATAAAGGAAAGAAGGAATAGGTGCTATAATGATAAATGCTTAGCTTATTTGGTGCAAAGTTAAAAACGAAGGTACAAGGATTTGGGGATTTTTACAATGGCTATATCAAGCCCAAGCAATGATGTATAAACTTTAGAAGCAAGGTACAAGGATTTTGGGACTTTTACAAATTGGCCATGTTGGATTTGGGTTTATAGACTTGATTTAATTTTCATAATGTAAGGTCTAAGTTTAAAAGGATTCTCCATGGTACCAATGTGGGTGTTGGTTCATGCAACCCATTGGATTGCATACTTTCAATTAAATACACATAGTTGAACACAATGGAATGTACATTTTGAATTGATTATGCATAAAAAAAATTATGATTCAAAACACCAAAATATAAAATGAATTAGTTCCAATTTGCACCCTTATTGATCAATTGAGTGGTGAGTCAACCATTATTTAAACAAAATATTTCTAAGTTTCTTTCGTTTTATCAACTTGTAAATTTTCCTTATTTAATTGTTGGTAGTCTATCCCCAAATCCTTGAAGGTTGTGTAGAGGAGGTGTCACATTTGGAGGCCCTAACTTAAGTGCACCCCAATCTATGTAATAATTATGTAAAATTCCCCCAACTCGCACAACTCTATCAACTCTTGAATTAAAATGTTTCAATACACCACCTATTCTTTAAGGATCCAAAGGCATTTTAAATGACTACCCTCGTTAAGTTCATAATATAGTCATACCTTATTTTATTCACATTATTTGGATTATAGGTCTTCCAATTTTTTGCAAATATGGTTGAATTGGGTATGCAATGTCCTCAATTATATAAGGTGTGCATCTCACACCCTTGACACCACCATCAACTCTTGTAGAATATCATGGTTTTTTAATTGTCCATAAATATTGGACATTTTGAATTGCCCTCCATTGTGGAATCCCATAGGTTCGTTGGCCCACACATTCCAAAATCTTTTGTCTACATCACAAAGTGCTTGCATTACGATGTTATGAAAAAAAGATTATTAAAAAAAATAATCACTACAAGGGTTATTTTCTTGTTGGGAAGATCAACTAATGATATGTGAATACCATCAATCGCCCCGCAAATATTATATACACCTATAAGCTCATGGAATTGATCAATATTTTTTTGCAAATGGTTCAAACACTTGGATTGATGAAACAATGTCAACTTTAACACTAAATTGTTAAAGGCTTCATAATGCATCCTATAATACAACATGAATTTCCTATCCCTCATTTATGGTGTTGTATGCGAAATAATTTTTTCCACAAAATCCCATTGAACATGCTACTTGAACTATTGTCACCACATATGAGATGGATGTCTTTTCCTGTTCAAAATAACACAAAATTGTTAAGATGTGTTTTCCTATTGGATGCTATTTGTTCAAAATGAAATTGAACATACCTTTGATTTGAAAACTACAAAATTCCCTACTGTCACAACAAGGAGCATTTAAATAAAGATAACCTTCCCAACAAAATATGATCCATCATTAACACAAATTAAAAAAAGAAAAAACTAACTTGAAAATCATTTGAAATGGGGGAAGAAAGTTCAAAAATTGTGCCATAAAATGTAAGAAAAAAACTTGAAAATGAATCAGCCAAATTGGCCCAATCGCATAAAAAATAAAACAAAAATCCTAGGAAAAAAACAAACCAAAGATTTTTTTTGGAAACAAAGGCTATCTTTTAGAAATTTTTAAATTTTTTGTTTGGAAAGTGGTGGAACTAGGAGTTGGCTTTGAGAGAACCCAAAGAGAAGACCAATGTCTAAAACCAAAATAACACCCAAAAACAAAAGGGATGAAAAGGCACCCTCCCAAATCCAAATCCCAAGCTTAGGTCCTAAACCCGACATTAGTTGCATGAAGCAAATTGGACAAAGAGAGCGGAGGGAATCATGGAAAATTCCAAGCTTAGAAGAGGTTTCATTGATGATGATGGCTTGGCTCAAGATGGATGAAATTTGAGTTTTTTACAAGGTTGCCACCACCCTTTACCTATGAAATGCTTTAAAATTGAAAGAGGAGGGCTTCTAGTGCCCTTAGTTGATTGTGCCATATTAACACATGGGTAAAAATTTAATCTATTTGTTGGTGCAAGTAGTCAAATACCTCCATAACAAAAGGTAATAACATATTTCTTGGGTGTCGATCATGGTAAGGTGTATCCTTTGCATAGATCGTGATCATCATAACAACCCCCTAGAAATGGTAGTTTTCAATACTAAATTTATTCAAATGGGATCAATAATGACAACATTAACTAAAATGTGGACCCCTCTTGTGGATGACACAATGTCAATGTGTTGTCACAAGGACTAAAATGAAGACAAAGGTGTTGAAAGAACATGTGATTACTCACAAGAAATGTGAAACCCAACATTTATGACAATGGAAACAAAAGTTTTTTAAATGCCATCATGAGAACCTATACATTCCAAGGGAATATCATAAAAGGTGTATGCATTGAGTCTATGGACTAACCACATATGCAATGGGATAAACATAGAGTCCAATGGTGGTGTTTAAGGTGTGTAATGTTAACTTTTAATCATCTTCAATCCATTAATTGTAAATAATGAGTTACCACCATTTTTTTGGTCATTTTGTTACTTAAAAAAAATTGCATTTGTGAAGGCATGAGGGTAGGTTAGTTAAAAAGGTTTTTAATTTTTACCAATATTGTTAAACAATTATTTGCTTTTGTAATCAATTGATATCAAAATGCCTTAAGATTAATATGGTCGTGAATGTTTAAGGTTTTAAGGTTTAGTGTAAATGAATAGGTAATTCATGGTTCATTGAATAAGATATCATTAATATAAAATTTCATTTTGTGGCTTGTTTTAGGTAATTAAAAGTGTTATTTGCAACTATTTGAATCTTTGTACTACATAGGTAATTTGGTTTTGGAAAATCTGAATTCTATATAGGTCCATTTGAATTACAAATTTTTCAAAATTTTAAGTAAAATGGTGTGTAATGTTGTAGCAAAGATGTCAGAGGCCATATGAAATAATAGATGATTGGGCATGCATAAAACCATGCCCTTAAGCTTGGGTTTGCACATGATTTCAAATAAACATGAGAAGGTGAAAGCATGGTTAAGTGGTTCAAAAGTGGCGTTTCAAGGTCCATAATTTAACATTAATAATTTTTTAAATAGTTTTATCAATTGTTAAACCATAAATCCTATGCTTTTAATTGTAAATATTAATAAACCAACTTATGAATATCTCTAAACATGTGATTGATAAAAAAATCCATGCAAGAGATTAAATTTTTTAATGTGAAATGGACTTTCAAGGATAAACATTTACAACAATCACAACATTTAAAACTTTATATATATATATGGAAAGTTGCAATGTACTTCACTAATAAATTCTTCATTTAATGATGTTTTATTTTTTAATTTTTGTTTTGACACTACTTTGAAATATTTTTTGAATCACATTTTTCATTTTTCTATGCGACAAACATTGTGTTGTCAATTTAAAAGTCCATTATGAGTCCATAATCTTTTTAGAATTCATCTAAAAAAATTATGATGATTTCCATTAAAGTCTATGACAACATGAATATTTTAAAAATTGATAATGTTAATTTTGAATATGATTTTAAATTTCTCATTTGTATATAATCCTAAAAAATTACAAGTGTGATAGTCCAAATTGTCCACCTATTCATGCTTTCACAGGATGAAAGTCATGTCCAACATCATACTTGAAAAGTTATGTTCGCGCAATATTTCTAATATGCTTTCTTGAAGGTGATTCAATCTTTTATTTGAAAACTATTTTAAAAGGGGGATGCAAGCTTAGGTTGTAGGAGGAAAAAGATTTCATGCCATCTTCAAGTGTGCTTGGAATGAAAACATCCATGAACTACATGTTTCTGTAGCCTTCAATAAGAATGGGTGACTATCTTACAATAATGAAGAGGTAATGATTGGGGCCACAAGAGCCAACTCTTGAAATAAGCCATTGGGGCAATGGCCTAAGCAAAAATGAACCCTACACCCTTTCTAGAAATGGGGAGTGAGATTTGTCGACAAACCAAGGGCCCTTTATGACATTCCAAATAGGCTTGGACTTAAATGTCTCCCAAAAATTTGAATGAGAGTTGAATCCAAGGATGAAAACTAGTGCTAGAAGCTTGGAAATAATGAAAAGTTTCCAACATATATGAAAGATTTTGGGGAAAACATCGTGAAAGGATCCCAAAGGTCACTTAAACATTTTTTAACCTTGAGAATGATTTTACATGCTCTTGGGAGGGGGGGAGGATACTAGTTTAAAAAAGTAGAATATACATGAATATAAATATAGGGTGCAATATATTGGTTTTTGGGTTTTTTAAAAATTAATTAGTTAAAAGATAGGGTTCAAATAGTTAATTTAATTATAATTGATAAGGTATGTAATAATATGAAATAATGGATTATAATTAGTATAGGGTGGTTTTAATGTGTATATATTAAAAAAAATAAATATTAGGGTGATAAAAAATAGGTTGGACAATTATTTAATACCTCCC
>Ga0116231_10008526_pt1 | contig 17932 bp, 10 predicted proteins | sample S1TSphgellanicum_2_FD_89695 | JGI IMG/M metagenome (GOLD analysis project Ga0116231, IMG submission 89695) | Host-associated microbial communities from peat moss isolated from Minnesota, USA - S1T2_Fd - Sphagnum magellanicum MG | ecosystem: Host-associated > Plants > Peat moss > Unclassified...
AATCATGTAAAAACACATCGGCATGTTTGTGTAAGTAACCAAATACTTCAATTGTTAAGGGGAGGATTTGATTAGTGGGGTGTTGGTTGCGATAATTCCTTTCTTTGGCTTGAGCTGCATCAAAAATGGAAAATCTTTGAGTTACGTAAACTATTGAAGAAGTAAATCCATTCACATTGAGTTGACAATGACAACGTCAGCTAGGGTGCGAATGACATTATTAGTAAGCACAATGTGGATTCGTCGATGAGAGGAGTTGAATGTGGTTGAAGGAAGCACATGTAATTATTCTTGTCCCACGTGGAAGCCAACATCTCTAGCAATGATGACAAAGGTTTTGCAAATTACATCATGGGTTCTAGTGCATTCATTGCCATGAACACAACATAAGAGGTGGATACCCATAGGATCGATGGGATGTGTGCACACACATTGAAGGATGCTTGGAGTTGAAGGATGGGGTAGTCCAAGTTGCATACAAAGTGTTATGGAAAAAACTAGGGAAAATAATCAAAAGGCTAGGAAAATTAGTTGAATTATAAGTTAATCACCCACCCTTAGGCCAAAACATGATAAAATTTGGGCATGATGGGTTTCAAATATCCCGTAGAAAAGCATGTTGGAAAAGATATGATGGTGCAGATGCTTTGAGACGAAATCTTGAAATTGAACCATTTGTTACCTAATGAGTTATTCAAATAGAGGAAGATGCGCACATGTTGGGGATGGTAGAATATTGCATGCCGCCTTAAAATGTTATTGGAAAGCAAATGTGTTGTTGTCAATTCATGCTAATGACACACCCCCAAACTCCTTGAAAGACTCAAATGCAAATCCAAAAGTGGAAACAATAGAAGAAAAAGGAGTTTGGGTTTACTCTTTAGCTCCTAGCACTTTGGGGGTAAAAGGGGCATGTTAAAGCTTCGGGATGGGGATTAAGACGAGTGACAAGTGGGTCAATTATTCATATGGACATGCACCAACTAAACAACAAGTTTTTTAGTGCATAGTTGAAACACTTTTGGTGCACGAATGAACCATGGGCATGCATAGACTCATAAGATTCAACATGGCTTAGACTTGCGGGAAGCTACCACCTTCCCCCCTTATAGTATTTTTTGTGACTAGCCACGGGGGTTGCAACCAAATCTAAGTTTTTTTGGGATTCCCAAATCGAGAGTCTTGAAATTCTTGAAATTGGGACTCCCATCACTTTGGACGCTTATAATTTTTGGTGCAAACCTCCAATTAAAGTAAGGTTTAAAGAAAAGTTGTAGCCCTTTCAAAAGCTTTCTAATTATATGTGGCATGTCACCTACATGCACGTAATTCAAGGCAATTTTTGATTTTTAATGGTTGAGAGTCAAATTGACACTATAACTTCTGGCCCTTCTTTTGGGAATAACTTGTGTTATAAATGTTCAAATGGATCGTGTAAGCCCATTTTAAACATCTACATCTCAAGTATTTTCCAATGGTATAACAAACTTTTCAATCCAATGAGTTTTGACCCCTCAAATCATTATCTAAAAATTTGGAAGACCTTTGGGACTCTAACTCCCAAAGTGGGAACCCACTTGGGAATGTGTGGGCTTGTTCCTTCACATTTTCTTGCATTATTGGGAGTATGAATGTGACTCCCAGGTTGCACTCTTGGTCTTCACCTTTCCATGCCCCTTGTTTTGGTTGTGAGCCTAAGGTTAAGGTTGTGACAATTAAGGCTTTAGAAAGGAAAGGACATTAATCAACCATAAAACCTAGCATCTATGACTAAAATGACAAGGGCCCAATTCTAGAAATAGGTTGTTGAAGCGATGGTGGATGTTGATACGAACCTAATGCCACAAAAAGTTATTAGGAAGGAAATATTATTTACAAGCTAAAAGTCTTTTTAGGCTATTAAAGGATTTTTGACCCAAAGGGCGTCTCAACATTTGAGGAAGGAGGAGTCAAAGGAAATAAAAGATTCTGTGAAGGTGGAAGATGGAGGTGTGCATCATAAAAGATACGATGGGCATCACACAAGACAATGAATTAAAATTCCAAAGGCTACTTGAACATCATCCATTTTAAAGAGAAGGTCTACATGTCGAACATCCTTTAATAAAATGTCTTTGATGAAGGATGATGTGAAAGTTAAGGTGCCCAACAGAACCCCCAAGACTTTAATTCCTTTGGATGTGGTGGTAAACTCGGATGGGGTGGTAAACTAGGGTGGGGTGTTGAAGTCTGGTGGCAGGCTAGAAGGTGACCATGCTACACATTTTTAAAGTTGGATAAAAAGACCTATTGCACGAAATTTGGTCTAGAAATGTTCATATGTAAATGATACAATTGAAGGGGGACCGATGATGTGAGTGTCACTTACTACATGAAGTTTTTGAAATATGACCCCTCTTGACATCGAATTGAAAGCGTTTGTCACGTTCAACTAAAGAACAGCCTAATCAAGGTCATGGTATAGGGTGCATTTGATGTCGCAAATTATAACCACCTTTAGTTGTAACTTTAAATTAGTGTGGGGAAAAATGTGTTGTAAAAGATTTGCGAAATTGAAGGCATAAAACAAAGCTTGTGACTTGATATAATGATTCCCGCATTACAATGGGATGAGTTCCACTTGAAAGTTTGGTCATGGTTAAGAGGTGGGCTCCTTCAAATACACATACAATTTGGGGTGGAATGTGACCCTGTGTGATATAAGAACAAAATTGGAACAATTGAAAGAATTCACTTGTTGAATCTTCAGGGTGAAAACATTCCCAAAGATGTTCAAAAACCATCTTAAAAGGACCACTTGTTGATAAATGCAACATGCATTGGAATGTCAACTTGAAGGAATCATAAAAAAGCTCGAAGTCTTTATTTGGCTCATAGTTTTAGAGGAAAAGTGGGAAGTAGCCATCTAGTTAGGGGTGTAATGTGATGAAAGTTAAGGTGGTGTCAAAAGATGTGGGTGTGGGAAAAAATGGTGCCAAAATGCGAGTTGCTCGAAAATATTCCTTTACACGCCCAAGGGTTAAACTACGGAATAAATGTTTGTGTGTTAGAAGATCATGTTGGGGAAAAGGGATTGAACTTGAACTGGTCGACAAAGCTTGGGCCCACAAAAGAAATTCCTTCAAGTTTTCCTAATCACTTGTTAGAAAATGTTTGAGTCGAATTTGTGTTTCTTTATGTTGTGTCATGTCACCACGAAGGGGCAAAACAAGACACCATTGGGGTAGCAAGAGGACCAAGTGCCAAGTTGCCACATTTTATGGGCCTTGTGCTAACTTATCTAATATTGTAAAACAAAATGTCATTTGTACATCATGTTGTACAGCAGCGGGGATGCGGTTATGCAATCAAGGACGACAAAGCCCTAAATGAAAGGACTTAAAAACATCCAATGTTGAAACCCATGTCCAAGCTAAAATAGGTAGGGTGGGAGTAAAGGAAGGTATTGAATTAAGATGATCACAATGGATTAGATGAATTAAATGTCTAATAGGAACGTTAATAACGAGCTAACCTTTGATTGGTAAATTGGTGCCCATAGGTGCGATAAAAGACTTTAGGTTAGGGTTGAAGGCATGTTGGAAAAATGGGGGTAGGTTGGGGGGTATGATCATGGCCAATTGCAAGGACTAATAAAGTGGGAGGGGAAAAATGTTTTGGTTGTGCATGATCGAAGGGGTTTTGGAAAATGTAAGGTTGGGAACCCACATTCACATGAAAGGTTAGGGGCTAGTAAGGGGAATTAATAGGTGGTGTGTGATTTGTTGGAATTGGAAGGGTAACTAGTGGGTCATTTGGGGTTTGCATGGGGGGATGAGGTGGAGGATAGGTCGGTGGTGGTGCATGATGAGACGAATGGGTAATGGGAATTATGACGTTCAATAAGATGTGATGAGTTAGGGGACATGGGATGTTTGGTGCCCATGAAGTAGGAGGTTTATTATGAATATAAACCCCACTTTCTAAAGGCTACTTACCACTACAAGGCAATGCTAAATCTACAAAGCTAATCACACAATACTAAACGAAACAAAAGGAAAAAAATAGGAAAATTTCCAAAGAGTCCTTTGTTGGGGCATTATGCCAAGGGCAAACCTTAATTTTGCTATGGGCCTAAATGTTACAATCATTAATCTACTAGATTTAATAAGACCTAAACACTTTAGTACCAAAATATTAAAGTGAGACCTATTTGTGCAATTGTAGATAAGTCCCATGTTTTAAATATTGCCTATTTCAACATGGTATTTTTAAATTTGTAAAGCCAACCACATAAAACTAGATATATCAAATGGAAAAAGATAATGAACTATGATAAACAAGCAAGTCGTGTTTTAAAAAATAGCCGAATTTGAATATTGCCATAACCTTCGACACCATCAGCCTTACTTTATTGGGTTTAACATGACCTACACACTTTTAAAAAAATATTGTGCAAGAATTAGGGGCCCAAAAACTTCCAATTTTTAATTTTTTGGACTACCAATTAATGTAACACCCAATTCAATAATAGAAAAACACCTAAATTCAATTTTTTGTTTTTTTAATAAAAAAAATCCTAGAACACATATTATTGGTGAATGATTAGTCATTAAGTATTATGTTCACACATACAACACATTATATATATATATATATTTATTTAAATTTTTTTCTTCTTCTTCTTTTGTTATTTCTCAAAGATTGTGACAAAAACCAAGAAAAACCAAGATTGTGGTGAAGTCTCTTTCATTATAATATAATTTTTTTTGTGCTTAATTTGTAAATAATGATTAAATTCTTGGTGATAAAAAACTTTTTGAACTTGACAAAAACGTAAAAAAAAAGGACACATCACAAAATAAAACCCGAACAGAAGAAAAGTTAAAAAACCAAAAGCCATCTTCTTTTAGCTTCTTCATCATTGTTGTTTTGTTGTTTGTTGATGTTGGTGCTGTTGTCATCACTATCTTCATCCTTTGCTCCAAAAAGTGGTTGCTTTCATATGTTTTGTTGTGCCATGAAAATTTAGAAAGTAGATTTACAACTAATCCCCTTAATGGAATTGTAACTAGACTACCAACAAAGCTTCTTTATATCAAAATGGAATTGGAACCCTTCTTTCTTGTTTCTTGAAGGCCCCCAACTACAAGTTTTTTTCCTTTGTTTCTATTTGTCCCTCTTTGTCTATCATTTTTTCTCTTTTTCCTCTTTTTGTGCGATGTCAACTAGTGAGCACAACGAAGCAATGGCAGTAGTGGTAGCAAGGTTGGTATCGCCACTACCATCACCACCCAAACTATAACAAAATCCTCATTGCTTTTTGTTAAACATAGTTGGACCAAGACCTAGTCTTTTAAAATATCTTTTTTATATCATTATTTTCACATGAATAAATTCTTCTTCAAATTTCAACATTAAATAGTCTCTGACCTAACTTATAGGTAGCCTTTTAGATAGTATGTAGGTTACCTATGTGAGCCTATGTAACCCTTTCTTGCACTATGAATCAATTCTAAATAATCTTTTAATAATCCTTATGTATCCTTAACCTAAGAAATCCTTAACTAATTGCATAAATGTGTTTTATGTAGTCCTTTAAATAACCTTTAAATATCCCATAACTTAACTTAACTTATGGAACTCTCTAAATAGACTTAATTATTTCATGACTTAAGTAAACCTTTAGGTCTCTCACAAGGTAATTTTAAGGAGCCTTGTATGTAAGCTTTATGTAATGACTTCAATGCCTTCAATAAGTTTTTGATAGACCTTACCCAAGCTAGCACCTTAGGTAGGTTTATGTTGTCTCCTCTTGCATTGTGACTTAGCCTTAAGTAGTTTATTAAGTAACTTCAAAGTATTTCCTAACCTAGAAAATCCTTAGCTATCTTTTTAAGTGAACTTTGTGTGGTCTTGCAATTTTGAAGTGACTCAAAACCTTTGTAGACCTTAAGTAGACACATGCAAAACACAACCAAAGAAGAAAACTAAACTCATCGTAGGTTGAGAAGAAAATTTGAGTTTCTTCCTTTGTTTTTTTCCTCCGACACATCCCATCTTGCATTTTGATTATTGTTTTCAATTTCAATGAAATCCAAGTTTTCATCTTGCATTTTATTAATATCTTGCAAATGTCTATAACAAAACTAGTTTTTAAAATTTGGAACTTTTTTCTTAGAATTAATGCAAAGCACACAAGCTATCAACGACAAAAACATTTCAAATATTAAAAATTTGTCTATATCAATTTTTTTTGTCAAAGTAATACCTTAATCATTAATCATCTCAATTTTTAAAATTGATATTCACTTGTTCAAAAAACATTGGTCAAATAACAAAACTCAGCACGAGATTATAGAATTTTATTATGATTTGCATTTAATGCAATTGTATTGATAGCTATTTTTAGTTGTCTATTTAAAAAAAATCGTAGTGAGAATCACATCCAAAACCGAACTTTTTTTTAGGACTTGAAAGTGTAAAATATAATTTGATTTTGACTACGACATTAAATGTAAAGTAATTAAGCAATTTGATGGTCGTTTAACCATTTCAACTTGTTTTGGACCTTTAATGAGCAATTCCATCCATTTACAAATAACTTTATTACTTATGTAAATTTTAATGTATTAGTTGATTTTTTTCTTGATAACCTTGTATTTTGTCAATGTGGAAACTCACCCTAGGCTAAGGTAGTGTAACAAAACACCTGCAAACTTGAATGCTTGAATGGGGTGTTTAGCCTCTTGCGTTTATAACGTCCTTGTTGTGTAAAGGTGACAATTGATTAACACGTTTACACAGGAATTGAACCCACAACCACTCACTAAAGAAAGAACCCAACAGTTGTCGTTAGTTTGGTTCCCTATACCAGAGTTAAGTAATTAATTAATTAATTAATTAAAAACAACACCCCAACAGGAGCAGTACCTAGTGTTGTCTGTGGGGCCCAAAGAAGAAGCCCTAAAAAAAGACCCCCGTGGGGGGTGGGGAACGGCTGCCTGTTGGCAACATCTGGACCGCACATCGGATTCATCAACGGTCGTTAGTCCTCAACAGCGCTGCGTGTCACGGCGCTTTGTAAAATTTGTCCGTTTGTGTGCTGGGCCCTCCTCCTCCTCCTCCCTGGATGTCTGGCTGCTGCACTGCACTGCTTCCGCTTTCTCTCTCGTCCAGACTCTCTTTCTCTCTGTGTCTCTCTCCCTCCCTCTTCCCCCTGTTCTTCAAATTTTAAATCCTACTTTTGTTGTCAGAAGCAGATGGGCAGAGAAGGATCTCACATTGCTTGTCCACGAGGTTTCTGACAAATCTTTTTCCTTTTTCTTGGCTCTCCCGGTTCCTCTGAGTCTTCTTGCTCCTTGTTTTGGTTCTGTTTTGTCGTGGAGACTACTGATGAGTTTCTTTCTCCTCTGAAACCACCGCAACTGAATCTCCAGTGATTGACGACTTGCTGCATTGCTTGCGGTTTCTTGGCGCTTTCTTCTTTTGGTATGTGTTTAAGGAGAAGAGTTTTCTCCAGTTCTTCAGTAATGCTTAGAAGAAGCTCCGCCGGACCTTCTTCTTCTTCTTTTTCTTCTTGTGTGCTCGCTCCTCTTACGAAGGAAGAAATTCCCCTCGCATGCTTGAATAGGTTGCGTTTCTTGCGCTTCCAGTAGTCTGTATTTGTTTCAGGCTTTCGAAGGTCATTACAGTGATGAAGAAGCTCTTCTTTGAAAGCTTTCAGGATTTCAGTCACTGAGAGCAGATTGCGAAGCTCGACGATAGGCTTTTCTAACAGTTGAGAGGCTACTACAGTTGTGTTTCAGCTCTTGCCAGATAGAGAGATCTCTTTGCAGAATCCCTAACGACGACGTCAATCCGCCAGCTTGTGTAGCTGCAGCAGCTGCTCCTCCTCGGGAGAAATAAAAAACAGGAAAATCCATGGGTCCACTGAGGAAGAAGGGAAGAGGAGCAGGTGGCGGGAAGACGGAGGCGTTAGCTCCCGGGGAGGAGCTTCCTGGCATTTCTCCAGAGCTTGATAACAACAAGGTGCGCTCCGTCACGATGAACGGAAGAAAGGAATCCATCACCAAATCATCATCATCAGCATCAGCAGCATTTGAGAGTTTGAATGCTGCTTCCAGGTTTGGACTCTCTGTGCGAGTAAGCAATCAGAGGAAATCTGAACCTACGAGCTCCGAGAATACACCCAGGTACAGCACTTCACTGTTCTGTACTCCTGAAACCCTTTTCCTCCTCCCCATCCATTGTATGCTTCTTCCAGGACTTGGTTTCCTCATTGTATTCTATGCGAGGGCGCAAGACAGTAGTGCTACTGAGCTCGAGTGCTTAGCTCTCTCTCGAAAACCCTTTGTTCTTTCTTCCTTTTTGTTGGGTGGGTGGTGGTTTTCCTCCCCGTCGTTTTGGGTCTCAGTTCAGGAACCATAAGAAATACTACAATGTGCAGCACCAGACAGAGTAACAAGTTTTGGTTTCCCAGCTTGATGGCATATTGCCAGAAAATTGATCTAGGTCAGTCAACTGCATTCAGCATAAAGCAGAACATTTTGTATCTCTCTCACAAATAAAAGTTGATGCGTTGAGTTCGTTTTTGTCACAGGTTGAGAGATCTCATGTCAAGCAGTTTTGGTCCGAGATCAGATACTAAGGAGAAGAGGTTCCATGATGCTGCTGCTCCAAGAAGCACAAGCTCAACGACAAGGTCAAGCAGTTTATGCAAAGGGGTCAATGGACAAACTGTCAGCAGCAGAAGCACAACCAAGGAAGTGGTGGAGGATAAGCTAGTTCACAGAAGTGTGAGATGGGAATCTGTTCAGCCAAGATCTGTGCACAAAGTTGCAGTGAGGGAGTTAGAGAGAGGACGAGGAGTGCAGTCTGAAAGGTCAACACCAAGGGCAATTTCTGCTCCTTCTGCAGATATAGTGTTGGACTTGAAAGGTTATGCTCTCTCTCGAGGTTCATCACCAAGGGTGACACCTGCTGCAAGCATGATGGTAGACAGAAGGGATACTAGCTTAGATGGAGTTTTGAATCCACAGGCCCATGTCTCAGATGTTGTGTCTAGTTCTGGAGGGAATGTTGTCTCAGGAAGGTGGGCTCTTGCAAACAGAGGGATGTTGGATCATCAAAGGACTGAGACCTCTAGACAGTCCACCCAACAAATCCAGGCTCAGAGCCTAGAGATGGAGGCAGTTCATTTGACCTCTGAGGAGTCAATGTCAAGGTCTAATTTCCATCAAGGTGATCTCTCTGGAAAATCAGCTTCTTGGTCATACAATGCAGATTCTGTGTTTGATCACCAGGAGCATACTGTAAAAGGAGGGTCAACTCTAGCCCAGGTTTCTTCTCCAACTTCTCCAATGGATCAAGGGTATGATGACTCTGGAAAGACAACCCCAAAGTTCTTTTCTGCAAACCTTGTGATGGGTACTGGAGAACCAGATACCTCTGGGACAATGACACCCATTTCCAAGCAGCTAACAGTCAACCATAAAGAGCAGCAGGAGATGACTTTGCAGAGGACTGAAAGAGAGCTTTATGTAAATGTCACTAAGGAAGGAAAGCCAAGTCCTGGCAGTTTGTTTGGACAGAGTGAACATGATGAGAAGTACTACGCTACAAAGGCTTCTTCTTCTCTGTCCTCAGATTTGGCACTTGCGATAAGGGAACGTCATAAGAAATCCCCATTGTCCTCTGATGTCTCCAGGGATGAGTCCCTGAGAAAGAGTCTTTCAGGAATGCTGGGAAGGTCAGCTTGCAACTGTGTCTCAGGTCGGAGCTCTGTTGCTACCTCACCAGATAGGAGTCATTCGAAAATCTCTCCAAGAGAGACACCATCACCACAACTAGCAGCATTGAAATCTGCCATCTTCACAAAAGAGAATGTAGATCAGGTGACTTCGCAGAATGTGACAAAGTCCCCTGCACTAGTACACACATGTAACAGAGATCGGCATTGTGAAGCTGCTAGTTCTGAAAGGTTTCAAAATGTCTTTCATGGAAGGTTGTCCCGACTTGAAGGGAAAGTGAGTCAGATTGCAGCTGAGCTTCGAGAAACTAAGGCCTTGCTGGAGGAAAACAACCGTATCTGCTCAAATGCTCTTTTTGTTGATCTTCAAACAAAGGTTGCCAATATTGAGAGGGCTTTGACTAGTGGACTAGGTGACATGATTTCTGCACCCCAGCCTGAAGGTGAAGGGGTGAGAGATCATGAAGTCTTAGGCACAAAACCAATTTCAGGATGCACTGAATCACACAGGCACGGTGCAGCCAGCAATGGAGAGATTGCTGGGCACATGAGAGCTGTTTTTGGAGGCGAAGATCTTAAAGAGAGGAGTAGTCTGCAGCAAAGGCTCCTGAACAGCAGACCATCCCTTCATGAGAAGCTTATAGGGAATCGTGCTGACCTATATGAGAAGCTCAAACACAACAGAGAACTTCTATGCAATAAACTTGCCACACTTGGAGGAAGGGACAGGGTCTCTGCTGGCAATTGTGATGAAGGTGCTATGGTGGCGGCAGAGTTTTTACTGTCTCTTGACGAGGCCCACAAGTTGGGTGGTCAAGCTGGAGATGATAGCATGGTTCAGGCCAAGACTCATGTGGATTTAGTGAAGCCTTCTCTGTCAATGTCAGCGGTGAAAAATCAGTACATGGACTTTGCTCTGGAACAGTTGAGAAGCAGTGGCTCCTATGAGACACAGAACACAGCTTCTGGTATGGGTGGTAAAAACTTCTCAGTAGAAAATGTGTTCTGTTCTTAGTGATATATGTGGATCCGCCAGTCGAACCTTTCAGTTATTGTGGGTCAAGTTCTTATATGTCTTAACCCTGACTCGAGGATTGTCTTTTATCAGGAAACAGCTCCTTGTTTGTCAGATCCTCAAGCATAGCAAACACTCCGACCAGTCTCATGGAGAAGAAGTCAGCTGGTGGAGCTCCTAAGTCCTCAAATTGGAAGAACCCGGAGGTGACAAGCAGTGGAAAATTGTCCAATAAGATGTCTTCAAAGACTCATCCAAGTACACATCACAATGACCAGAATGAAGGGTTAGAAAATTGTGTGTGGAGAGAAGGTCAGGAGATATCAGTGAAAGGAACAGTGCAGGTCTCAGGGGAACTGAAACCTGGTGGTGACAGTAGTGAAGTTGAGGCTGGCAATCCTCAAATTCAGATCAATGAAGGCAGCCAAACCATGGAGGCAACTGTGTTGCAGTCAAATACCCTGGAGAGCCTGACATGTGATGAGGACCCACTGTCAGATGATGAGACTGATCAGGATTATTGCCTTCCTCTTGGTGCTCTTGAAAGTCCAACAGGGGCAAGATCACAGGAGCCAATATTTGATGAGGAACCTGAGGAGAGTCTTCACTCCATTGGTGATAAGACAGCTATAGCTGGATGGTTTGTTAAGGAAGGAGAAGGGATTGCTTTTGCACATGATGATGGCAGCTGTTCCTACTATGATGTCCCAAACATGGAGGTAAGCATTCAGGAGCTTTCTATTGTTTGAAGCTGTCCAGGTGCTGTTTCTATATTGTTCTAACGTCCTGGACTTGAAGTGGTTTTAGATCTGCAAATCTGCATTTGCTTGCCATGAAAATAGGGCACAAACATGGTGAGAATCTACTGAATTTGTGAAAGCAATTGCAGGAGAAGGCTAGATACAGTGGCCCCAAGAATGTATCTAAGGGAGAGTGGGGAGATTGCTGGGTGATACGTGCAAGTGGAAGTGATGGTTGCTCCCGTCAATATTTCATTGCAGCAGCAGCAGGTGGAGCAAGAAATGCTGCTGCATTTTGTTCTTGGGACTTGTATGACCGGACTATAGCAGCCTATCACTGTGATTCTGCACCTCCTACCTCAAGCTCTCCAGGGTTTTTCACTGTAGACAGTCCTGAACATGCAGGCTTTTCTCATCCTGGACTAGAACCAAACAGGAGGTCTTTCTTGGATACTTGGGCACAGAATCGGAACACTTCTGGGGTCCCAGCAAAGGCTTCACTTTGGTGGTACAGACCATGTGGGGCTCTTGTGGCATCTGCAGGCACCCGCCTCAACACTGTGTCCCTCTATGATATACGTGATGGGGAGTGTATGATGAAGTGGGATACAAAAAATGCTGTTGCCTCTATGGGTTTCAGCAGCCCTGTGCAGTGGCGCACTAGCAGTAAGTGTCAATTTTGACAAGGATGGACAGGAACTCTAGGACTTTAAAATCAATATGAATGTAGTAGAAATCTTGGACGTTGTTGCAACCTGTGTTTGTACTACTTATGCATGCTTTCAATGTCAGGGGTTGCCCTGCTTTGCTTATGTGTGGATTTGATGATGGCCTCAGGTAGGCTAGTGGTGGTGGAAGATGAAGGATTAAGTCTCTGGGATGTGGAGGGCATGGAGGGTCAGCGTCTCCACAATGTGAATCTGGTTGGCAAGCAGCCACGTGCATTGCATGTCCACAATATGGATGCTGAGTGCAGTGGTGGTGTCCGACAGAGGTAAACCTTGTACATTTGTCCCCTTAATACAATACAAGCTTGCTCCGTGGTTTCCTCTTTTTCTTTGTTCATTCATCAAACCTCTCCATGGTCCCCTTGTCTCCTTGTTAAATGATTGATTGGAATGAGAATTCCAGGACTTCAGTGATGTCCAGATTGACTATGCCATTGATTTACAGTTAACTATTCTAGAATGGTACTTAAGTAAGGCTCTTGGAGTCACAACCTCCAAGAAACACAATTGATTTGAACTGAGTGATGAACACATACAGGTTAAGTTCATCTGAGCAGCACAATGATGGAGTTCTGTGTACAAATGAGGCAGTCAATGTATTGGACTTCCGTGTGCCTGCGGGAATTGCAATGAAGATTCCGACCTTTGGAGAACAGGTGGACTCAGTGTTCACAAATGGGGACATGGTCTTGGCTGGGACTGGCAATGTGAAGATCAAACCACAGACAGAGGTTCTACGGGGTGGGACTGAAACTGTGAAACCGTCAGTTACAACACAATGCTGCAAGGTGAACCAGTGGTCAATCAGGGAAGGGAAGCCCATGAATGTTTATGCATTACCTGAAGGGGAAGGAAAAACTTCACACACTGCTATTAACCAGGTTTGGGGTGATGCACGCTCTGTGATGGCATTGAATGGAAATGGGCTTTACATTTTCAATGCAGATCAGGGCATGGAGGTACAGGATGTGATTTGTGCAGATAATTCAGCCTTGCAAACATTTGATTATGCTAACTCCCGCCTTCTCCTCGTCTCGAGGGACAGGCCTCCATTGTGGCGCAACTGGCCATGAAAACTGTCATGTGACTTCTGCACATGATAGAATTGCCCACTATCCTTGAGACCTGATGTTTTCACATGTATGGGAATTAGCTTCTTTTTCTGTGTTTATTAGCCCTTAGCAACTATCATTGCTGATGTGATATCCTCTTCTGACACTGCTTTCCAATACTCATGAACTACTTCTTTGACATAAGGGTCATATGACATACTGACTATGCTGCCCAATAGTGCCAAGCACCTTTGGACCTTACTCCTTTGTTGATATGCAGAATAGGGAATTCCAATATTTGCTTGTGGGAAGCAAGGAAGAAATCTTGTTGGCTTTCAAACTGTGTCCATTGGGATCTACACTATCCCATATGTACATAGAAATGGAAAGCACTTTGTCTTAATCTGATTCTTGTGCTAGACATACTACCAAATTCTGCCTAAACATATTGTTAAACATAATGCCCAAATTTGACAGACTTAAAAAAAATAAAATCCAAACTGCCAAATTTTTATAATAAGTTCCAGTAGGTAGCCAAGAATGTAGAAGGATTCTGTTTTGTTTTTACTTTCATATGTAGTATGTAGCAAATTCTGGCTAAATCATTTTATGGATGAATGGAATTTGGCTACATCACAAAATTCGAAAAAAAAGTGCTGGTTACAAATGGCATTTTCATTGACACCAAATTAAATAATTTTTGAGGACTTTATGTTGCTTTTGCTGCTAATCCATCAAATTTTACAAAAACATATTCATGATACTGGTACAAATCAGTGTTTCGTAAAGTTTTTTTTGTTCATATCCAACATGGCTATCATATAGAGAAAGATATAGAAAAAGTGGCAATCATACCCAGGAAGATTTAGCCAAATTTGGCTATATGCCAAGTTTGAAGTACAAATCTTTAATCATTCTTCTATATTTTTGTCTACACACTGAAAACCAAGTATCCAATTCTGGTGATTGTGTACTTATTTTCCCAAAAATAAATTATATTGTTTTTAATGTGTCTTTAGGGCTTTGTGTCTCAACTTCATCCTTTTTCATACCCACCCACAATTTCCACAACTATTAGTTTTGTTCAAGTTGTGATTATAAATAGGATGGGCTCTAAATGACATTTTATTTTATATTTTTCTGCAAAATTTTGTTTAAGAAAATTCATGTTTCAAGTTTTATCAATATAATGTTTTAACTATTTTATTTTTGGAATGTCTATCTATCCAGGGATTTAAAGATTGGTGTAATTGTCCTGTCAACACAAAAGAAGACCTTTCAGCTCAGAGAAAATTTTGTAAGCTTTCTTCCACCAACTTGAATAATAATGTGCATTGATGCAAAATACTCAACTTCTCACTTGTCATCAGATCATTGAGAATATTGTTGCTTGTGTGAAACATTAGTGGGGAAGCACTTGGGTTGGAGCTTGGACATCCTCTTTTTGTTGTTCTTGTATTTTTAGGAGATAATGATTCAGAAGCTAGAAAATTTACAAAGGAATTCTAGTTAGATGGTTAACAGTGTGTAAGTATGGGAAGCTAGTATTCCAAGAGGATAACCTCATGGGTCTTATTCCTTTGAAACATGCAAGGGATTAGATTAGGTTGTAGTTTATCAGGTGGTTAGTAACACATTGTCAAAAACTTCACTTTCGAACAAGTAACACTAATGGGAGGTCATTATTATTTGGCTTTTCATTACGACATTGTGATGACTGATTGAACTCTTAAAAGTCTAAACTCTCTTTTAGACCCATTTTTCTTCTATTTCCTTCAATTAGACATTGGGTAAAATCTACGCATCCATGAATGAGATTACAAAATGGCCATTGGATTCAAACTTTCACAAATTCCAAACCCTTTTACAAAAAATTCATCCAAAATTAAGTAAGGGCTGATGAGATAGCAAACTAGCTCATCAAGAACATGCAAGTGTGCGTAAGGTTGAATTCGAAACTTCATTGACCAAAAAAAGACTCAACATGACTAGTGGATGCATTCTAGTGTCGTACTTGCAATGACCAAGTTGAGTACTCAAGTAATTTCAAATCAAAATGTGAGTTTTCTTGAGTAAGAATGAAGTCTTGCATACTTTCAATGTGAATGTGATGAGATTTGAAATGACTTCAAAGGGAAGCCTAGTTAATTTTAGTGCTCAAACTCTTGGGTCAGTTGATGACTGAGTTCCCAAAGATAGTCTGTGCTCTCTTTCAATCCCCACTACCTTCATTGGTACACTTAATGTGAATAACTAGGTTAACTAGCAAGAGGCCCACCATATGCCCTTATTTGATCAAAACCTCACCCAAATTCATGTGGCAAATTTTCAGTTGATGAACCACTTAAAAATTCTCAAGAAATCCCATGCAATCAAAAAGAATAATTCAAAAACGTGTAAGTTTCCAACACCCACACCCATTAAATTTTTGAAAAGTCCATTTTGGTATATAAAGCCAAGTTTAGGAGGATATTTGTTACCCAAACCAGTAATTGCAAAAGTCATGATTATGAAGTATGCAAATAATTATCCAAATGTATTTCATTTGATAAGTTGAAAAATTGAGTGCATGGAAAGGAATGAACAAGACTATGGTGCAAGGTCCGATTTTAAACAAGCTAGGTGATTATGAATGAAATTTTTTGTTACAAATGAAAAGTGAATGTTCATGAATAACATCGACAAATGAGGAATTGTATTATGTGAACTATGATATGAAAGATTTTATTATCTTTTAGAAATAAATCTGAAGGTCCTAATATATATTGTATGACTTATGTTGCGTCAATGAATGTCATTCACAACTTTTTTTCTCCATGTTGAAAAATGGGTATATGAGCAATAAGAAGAAAAGGATGTCAACTTACGATTTTAAAAAATAATCATTTCAATAATGTTTATAACATTGTTTTTTTTACTGGCGAATTTTAGCCAAATCCCTACCTTTCAAGAGGGCTGGCTACCTCTAAATTGAAAAAAATGATAATTTTTGAAAATTTGTCAAAATTCTCCTTTTGGCCTCACCTAATTTGGAAGAGAACCCATTAAAAATAAACACATATCACCATTGTAAAGCCATCGCTTTTGATATGAATGTATCAAATGGTTTCTCCCTAGGTTAGGGTTTACCATTTTCGACCCTAATAAGGAAGGAGGTGCCTTCTTGTTTTTTTGTTCTGCCACTACTTTCACCACATCCATGACTTTGTTATGAAAGGAGTCACCTTGAATGTTGACAATCTTCTCCTTTGATTTGCCGAAGCTCCTTACACACTTGAGCAAACTATTGTTAATCACTCTTTGATGCGATTTCAATCACCAAAGCTTTTTACAACAATGGAGGTTCATTTGCTTGCAATTACGTAACGGCTAGCTTCATAAAACATTTGAAGTATGTGCATCTTACAAGGTACAAATGCTTAAACCTTTTCCCCTTCAAGCTTATATTTGTTACACTTATGATTGTTAGGGATTAATGTTCAAGCATGTTACAAGAAGGTTGCAACTTGTGAGCTTTAATCCTTTCAAGGCCTGCCAAATCGCCAATCATTCTTAAAGTTAACCATTATAGTTTAATGTTCAAGGCCTTGGTCCTTTCTTGGTCAATGTAGCTGCCAAGTTCCAATAATTGGATTCAAGAATTGGCTATTTGAATTTTGTTGGTGATTTGGTGAATTGTGATGGAATATGGATGTTGGTACAATTTGCAACATTATTGTCTGGATTCTAGGATTTGTTCCAAATTCGTCAAAATGCAAGTTCGATGCACATTATAATTTGGATTTTGCAATATGGCCTTGAGTTTTCAAGCTTCATGAATTTGGTGAATTACACATATGATTCTTGACAATTAAGTAAATGTTGAGAATGAAGCTTCGAGTTGATGAAACTTGAACTTTTGTTTTTGGAATAAAGGTATAATTTATGAACTTTTGCATCTAGATTTTGGAATGAAATTTGTTTAAGTTGAACTTTTGTTTCTAGAACTACGGTTTTTGTATATGTTCAAGCTTGAGCTTTTGTTTTTGGAATGAAGCTCTGGGCAAAAATATCCTTGGGTGGATCCATTAAAAACCACCTTGCCAAAATCATCAAAAAGTTGGACTTAATTTAAGAAATAAAATTCCATTTACTTATACATTGGTTTATTTAATTTGATTGAATTAACACTATGAGAAAAAAAATAATGTTTTGTAATTGGCCTTGCAACTCAATTTTTGAGTTTTATCGAACACTTGCAACTCACCATATTTACATCTATGAGTGCTATCGGACAAGTTGCAAAAGTTGCAACTCACCATACATATATATAGTGCAACTCATTACAACTCAATTACAATTTTGTCACAACAATTCCTTTTCAACTATTATGCAATTCCCCTATGTTTACAATCATAATGTCATGTTGGTGTCATTTTTCCTTTATCCATCAAGATTTAACATGTGGCATTATGAAATTTTTTTGTGATTTTTTTGAAATATTGATATCCATTGTCCATTATGATTATTCATTTTAGAGGGTCTTGGATTATGACACATGGCACAATTAAAAGTTGCCACATGACATATTAATTGAATTTCGAAAACATATATATATATATATATATATATATATATATATATATATATATATATATATATATAAATATGATAGTATATAAATATAT
>Ga0116231_10008527_pt1 | contig 17932 bp, 15 predicted proteins | sample S1TSphgellanicum_2_FD_89695 | JGI IMG/M metagenome (GOLD analysis project Ga0116231, IMG submission 89695) | Host-associated microbial communities from peat moss isolated from Minnesota, USA - S1T2_Fd - Sphagnum magellanicum MG | ecosystem: Host-associated > Plants > Peat moss > Unclassified...
AACTCCTCAAGGTTCTTGTCACATGAAATACACAAACTTGTGTAATGAAGAAAAGAGAGCCAAACCATCAACACCAAGGTATTTAACTAAAAGACCAAACCACAAATAACCAAACTAATATAAGTAAAGAAAGTAATTTCAACCTTGTGAGAGTAACTTAATTACTTTCCTACTCCAGTAACTAATGAATCCTAATTAGTTGAGCTTGAATTCTCAACAAAGTTATGATGGTAAAGGAGTAGAGAATTATGGATAAACATTTGTTGGCAGAAGTTTTTTAAATCTACCATATAGGTGAGACAAAAGCAAATTAAGAAAAAATATCAAATGCTAGAATAGTTTTAGCAGACATAGATGATAGGGTTCTAGATACTTACAACACCAATGAAGGATGGGTTGTGAAGAAAATGAAACTAAAGTATGTCAACAAGATTGTAGCCCATTTATGCATAAAAAAAATAAGGTGTAATATTTTAGCAACAAATATGTTATCATGATCTCCAAAGTAGATAATGGAGAATCTGTGAATTGGGCTACAATCATGTATTCTCAGTTGGTCAAAAAGTTGATTAGATGGGAAAAATGTCAAAACAACATGATTGAAAGAACTACCAAGAAAGAGTCCAAGAAGGATGTATGCCATTTTACTATTATTCTAGAAGTTCTATTTTAGAAATGGTTTTTAAGCAAAGGAGCAAAACCATAGGAGAAGAAGAATCAAAGTGAGTAGCCAAAGGAGGAGAAGAGAAAGAAAGAGACTTTGAGAAAGAGGTTCATAAAAAAAAGACCTTTGAACCCTGCACATATTTTTCTTAAAAAGGAAAAAGAACCAAAAACAAAGACAACCAAAAAAACAGTTATGACACCCTAATATGATGATGATGAAGAGAGGAAAACTCTATTGAAGAGGTAGAAAAAACATGAGGACTCCACAATGAGGGGCAGTGTCAACCTTCAACAAGTAGCATAGTTGTTGAAAAAACAATAACAACAAAGACTGAAGGAGAAGTCAATGTCCCCTAGGTCCAACATAAGACCACAAATCTCTCCAAAACAAGAGAAGGGATTAGATGGGCAAGAGTAGCAAACATGGCGCAAAAGGGAACCATAATCTTAAATCCAAGAGGAGCCAAAGGAGCAGATGCCGGAAGTAGAAATGGATTTGCCTAATGTGCAACAACTTGTTCCAATAGCATTGAATTATGAAGGTATGCTACCTTCAAGACCAAATTCTACTATAGAAACAAACATTTTTGGAGATATATGGACTCCAGAAAAAAGTGTAAGATCTTCATATATAAGTTCCAAGGGTTAGATTCCTGGATTTTATGCATTAAGGTTTGTACAAGGATTGGAAGTAGAGCTAGATGAACATAGGAAAACTACTAGTATGTTTCAATAGGCATTAGAATACAACACATAGATGACCAACATTTTGTTCAGACTTTCTAATCTAGAGATCAGAAACAAATAGATCATAGAAAAAAAGGACAAATATGTTTAGAACTTGCGAGCTTTGGAGAAGGAGTAGAAGTTCAGAGCAAAATTGCACAAGAAGCAGGATGAGAATAATGAAGTATTGGTAGAATTACAGATAGCTAGATAGAATATCAATAGCATGGAGAAACACAATAAGGATATGGAGATGATCAGAGTTGAGAGGGATTCTTTGCAGGCAACTTTGATGCAGACAAATGCCAATTGTTGGAAGCTTAAATCAAAGAAGGATTCTCTAAGTTAGAACATAATAAACTTTAGAGAGATTACAAGAATATGGAGTGGACTTTCTTGAAGCAACGGAAGGAACTAGAAGAGCTCAAAGAGGATATTGGTAATGTATATCAATCCAAAAATGAAATACAAAGGTAATTTGACTAGAAACATGTAGAGATGGATAAAAATTCGTAGAAGCAGATGGCTCTTAATGAAAGGTTACAACAAGTTTTGGAGCAGGCCCAAGGAATAAAACCCTTCAACTAAGACAATGTTTATAGAAAAAATAATGAACTCAATAAGTAGCATAATTTACTTCAAGTAAAACTCAAGGCATTAACTATGGAAGAGAAGGATGCAAATATTTGGTTGGATGCAGTGCAAGATATAGTCCAAAAGGATATAAGAAAAATCTATAAAATATATGAAAGAAATGAGAAGCTCTACAAGCATAAGATATCTCAGATGGAAAAGGTCATACCATCATTCTAGTATGAACTTCTAATCTTGACTCCAGAACCAGAAACCTTAGATGAGGAAGAAGAGAAAGGATAGACTAATGTTGTAGGACCATTAAAAACAAGAATAACAAAACAAGAACCGGTAGACATCAAAGGAGGAAGGGATGATTCTTAGAAAAAAACTAGAGGAATGAAATATGTATTAGAACATAGTTTAAAGCCATTAAAATCTATTCCATAGGAGGTTAGTTCCTAGTAGTATGGATCTGCAACTACAAAAATAGGAGAGCAGATATAAATTGAGGAACACATAATTGAAGAACTACAAGAGGATCAGATTGATCCAACATCAAAGCTACAACAATAGGAACAAACTTAAATCACATCAGATTCATAGTCACAATAACAAATACAAGTCACATCAAAGTTGTAGTCATAGGAGCAAACAACAACAGATCGGCAAACAAGTGCACAATTGCAAACAAAGGTACAAGAAATAGTACAACAACAGATTCTAAACACAACAAAAAATCAACCTTTGATTCAATTTGAAGTACAATAGGCATAGATAGATCAGATTGTAGTACATATAAAATACATATAGATCAAATTTTGGTACATATAGATTATATAGTAGTACAACAAGATCAACATTAGATTTCTTATTCATAGGATTAGAAACAATAACTGATTTAACTTCCTTAACATACTTTTATCCAAAATTTTGGGACATAATTAAGAGTATGGGTGAGGTGATGTGAAGGGAGTAATTAATCATTATAAATAATTAGTCAGTTAATACCTACTTACTTAGTTACTTTTATAGGATTTACTAGTTAGTTTACATAGTTTTCATCACCATTTGAATTTGAATTGTTCATAAGACTATTTTAAGGAGATCATATTTGGAAAATAGAGGGGATTGTAGAACATTGAGTTTGGAAAGTATGGAGCAAGTGTATTGTTTTATGGAAAAGCTTGAATTCCATAACCAGATTTGTTGTTTTGATGTTGTACTCATACTTTTCATGATTGGATTAAATTTTTGAACTTAGATATGAATGGATCTAATTGAATAGAATTTATTAGTATTAGTATCATGACATGTTTTAGTCCAAATTTAAACTAGAATATAAAATAGGAATTTTATATTTACCAAAGATGCTTTTAAACATTTAGCCTATGCACATGGCTACACCATTAGCCTATGGTTAATTTAAAACCTAGTAGGCAATGGGCCCCACCATTAGGCTAATGAAAAAGCTAACAATAAGTTTGGTATTGGGCACAAACTTAGGCTTATAGACTTGGCCCCTTAGCTAACAAGGGAAACAAAATGGTGAGGGGTAACTTGATCAAAGTAAATGGTTTTTGTGATTCTTAAGGTTCCAAGGAATTCCACTATCCACATTCTTTATAGATAATTCTAGAGACAAAGAGTTCATTACAAAGACAAAGAGCTTGACACAAAGAGGTGCAATGTTCAACTTCAATATGGATTTTGATGATATGGGGATATTGTTTTTTTCTTTTTTTAGTCAAAGGTGTAAGTTGATTTCAATATGCTATTACTGTTATTTAAATTATTTAAAAGAGATTCTAGGAACATGTAATTATTATCAAAATTCTAAGAAGATTTTTTGTGTCCTTTTGCATATTTTGTGGTCTTTACATTTTTTTGGCAATGGATCCCACTTTCATAGGTAAGATTTTCTTGATATGGATGTTGTTGTCAATTACATTCACAAATTCCATTTTCATTAAATCAAGAGTACGCACATTGGTCTTTGATAATGAGCCCAATTTAGGGATGAATTTTTTGCCACTATTGTGGGCATTTTTGCCACCATAAAAAGAAATCCTCTTTGATTGTGGTGGAAAGAACCAAGATAATCAACACATTGGGATCAAATGGAAGTTGATGTATGGCATACTACCCTAGAAATGAGAAATAGAAAATACATAATGTAAATAGGATGAATTATGATTTTTTCAAAAATTGGTGTTAGAGTTCTACTTTTTTGCAATCCCAATGCCTCGATCATGTGAGACCACAACTAGATATTATAAAGATAGTTGTAATTGTTTATTATAGATTTATTCATGGACATACTGCCACTAATATGGCTGATCATTTTAATGTGGGTGCATTAACTATTTAGAAATATGTGGACATAGTATGTGATGTTCTCATTGATAGAAACAAACTTTTTAGCAAATACATTAAAATTCCAACAAGGAACCAATGGAGGTTGATGATTTAGGAATTCCAAGAATTGATAAGTTTGCTAAACATATGTAGATCAATAGATGGAACCCACATTCCTTTGGTAGATCTTCCAAGCAAGAGGGTCACATTTGCACAAAATGATTTTTTCAATAAAAAAAAATCCTATTAATATTGTTTTGCAAGGTGTGTGGTGTGCAAATAAGTGAATTTGGAATGTGTGTGTTAAATAACAAAAAGGAGTTCATGATAGCGAGTAATTCAAGGTCTGTAACTTATACAAACAACTAAAAAACCAAGAGATTTTGCAAGAGCTTGTTCTTTTTATAAAAGGTGTGAGATGTACACCTTATTTCATTGGTGATTCAGCTTATCCAATTTGAACATATTTGTAAAAAAAATGGAAGATTATAAACCTTATAGATATGAACAAAACAAGATATGATTATATCATGAATATATAAAGGTAAAGTTGTGATAGAAAACGCTTTTGGTTTTCTAAAAAATAAATGGAAAACCTTGAGACATTTCAATTCTAGAGTGGATAAAATAACAAAGGTGATAGTAGCATTTTGTGTCCTTCATAATTTATATGAAATTTGGAATCAACTTGAACCAAAGCATATAATTTCAAGAAATAGAAAGGAAAACCTAGATGGATTTGGTGCACATTTGTTGCCTACTCATAGAGAAGGAAAGGCAACTAAAGTAGAAGGGAAAATATTGAGAATGGCCATGTATGAACAATGGGTGTTTGATCACCCATTATAATGAATCCAATTTTTTTTATCGTAATGCCTTGGCCACTTTAACATGTTTATTGAATAATTTATTTTATTTTAGGATTCCATTTTGACCAATGGTTTTGTTTATAAATATTACATCATATTTGTTAATTTCCATCACAATTATGGCAATTATGGTAGAACTTACCCATGTACTATGGTATTTGTTGAAGGTCAAGTTTCTAAAGAAATAATAGGTGTTGGGTTAGTTTTTTGATTAATTTTCACATGTACAACAATTGTACCTTCAACAAAATTGGTACCAATGTTGTTTTCAACATTATGAATGAAGCTTCATAATGTGCAAGAAGAGATATAATATTCACAAAAGAAAATCAACAAGATTTAATGAAAAACTAAACACTCACTATGACTAGTGATATGAACCACCACCACCATTCCACTAATGATTAGCATTTCACCAATGGTTCTACCATCCCACCAAAGACCACCACATCTCACCACTTGGTTCTTTCAAATAGGATCAAAATATGATGAAAATTTTGAAGTTCCAAATGCATTGGAATGGCACAACAAACAGAAATTAGCAAATAGAAAATCTCAAATTTTTATTAAAATGAATTTGAAATAAATGGGGTACAATAAATATGAAATCAGGATTCAATTTGCAAACACAAAAAACTTTTTGATGAGCTTGTGGCATCCACATCAAATCAAACCAAATCAAAGATCAAAGTCTACAATTTCTTGGAAACACAAAAGTGGGTAAAATTCAAGTACAACCTAATTTTGTCAAAGGTAATTGCTCGGACCAGCTTCTTTGGGTTTCAACACATTTATGAAAATAGTTGAAATTTGTAATCAACTTTGCAAAACCATTTGTTTATTTTTTTTCACTTTGTAACATTTGTGAGGTGATCCTTTTAGTCATCTCCATTTTGAATTTCTTAATCTCTTTCACATTAATTGAAAATTGTTTGATTGCATTAGGAATAACACTAGATCTTACATCCATTTTCTTTCATTTTTTTCCAACTTCTTGTTAGGTTGACCCTGTACATTAGGCAATTTGCACACCCTAGTCCTTGGTGTATTGGAACTAGATGTTGGAGGTACAACCCCATTTCCAAATTCAGGAGTTTGCATATCAAGGGATGCATGCCTCTCTTGAGTTTCAAGATTGAAACTTTCATCGTCATTAGAAAGATTTGACACTTTCTATGAATAGTGCAAACACCTTAATCAACACCTTGGGGTAGTCCAATTATTTTAGTAGTACCATCAAATAAATAATCAAATCTTTCATACCATAGTCAATCTAAAGGTGGAACACTTGTGACATTAGTTTTGTTTTTTCTTCACATTGTACTTGTCCTTCATTTTGTTGAATTTGTTTTTGCACTATCCCCAAGTACGTTGCACATAACTCGGAAATGAATGTTCACAATTGTAACAAAATCCTCCCAATTTTGTTTCTTCATCAATTTCTTGCCTAACTCCCAATTTCTTTTTTCAAATTTGTCAAGCAAAAATGAAAAGGTTGCATTACTCCAAAACCTCCTTGCGGAATCTCTCTTTTCTATCATGAGTAGTAGCATTTTTTTCATTTGCTTGGAAGAACAACTACAAAAAGCTAGGGTGTTCAAATATCTTGCCATCTTCAAAAGCATCTATGGATAACAACTCTTTGGAAACTCACAACAACCCTAATTTTTTCTCTACTATAATGCAACAGTGTCGAACAACCCTAACTTGTTCTTTGTTATAACACAATAGTGCTAAGCAATGCCAAGAAAAAATATTGTGCAAGTGTAAGTTTTTGGTTTCCACGGATTATAAACTACGATAACATATGCAAATTACCACATGGAGGTAAAGTGGGAGGCTAAGCAAACATCAAAGCTCATAGGCTAACCATGAATTAGCTTTGGCATGAAAAGCTTCAAATGTTGTCAACACATTCCTTGATGTAGGCTATTAACCAACTAACAAAGGCTCATAAGCCTATGAAAACATGCATGTGCCTATGCTAATTGTTGTGAGTAGTTTTTCTCTATGTAAGTTGGCCATTGAATCACATTACCTTAATGTCTCTAGATCACCTCTCAAATTGTCACAAATTATTTTAAAAACTCACTTAATGATCTCACCTTAACCACTACATCACAAACTTTCCATTACTTCTTTTTTTGAAGTTTGTTGAAATGAACAATAAAACCTTTAATCCTTCTAAAATTTTGCAAGAATGCCTAGGAAACAAGCATCAATATTCATGAAAGCATGCAAATAGAATCAAGAAATGTAACAACCAATTTATGAAAATTAATATGGATGAAAAGTATACATGTTCGTTCATTTGTGTTGAAAATATAAATAATATTATATTACATGCTGAATCTGTTCAGGTACTGCAATATACCAGTTTGATGCAGGCATTGAGATTTTTTAAACTTGTACATATCAGGCTAATATTAGTATAAAGATTACTTTCATTTTCATATACAAGGATGGTGTCAATAATAACTGAAATGTTTGTAGGTTGTGGGGTATAAGCTATGAAAATACATACTAGCTGGTCCAATATATCATTCGAGCATATTCAAAAACCATAAAGCTACATATTTTTCTAAATTGCAACAATTACAAAAAGTTTTTTTCCTATGTTTTGTGGGGCTTCGTCAATGGAAATGTACCAATAGTTTCACTAATACAATACAAGTCAGTATGCAATTTAACAACAAACACACCCTAAAAAAAAAAAAAGAGCCTTGAGATTTGACCTACGTGATTGAGATTTAACCTACTGCCGTGCATAGTCTGGTTTATATCTGACCCAACACATACCATAGGTACACCTTAATGGTTGGGGCACAAATTATACTATTTCCAGAAATGCTAAAATTTTCAAATTTTCATGTTCTGAAAGAGCAATTTTTTGTGAAGGAAAATAGAGAACCTTTTGGAATATTCTGAAATATTCTATGCTTGAAAATGGAATCTTCAAAATTAATTAATAATTCAGCAGACATGTGCTGAAGCTGCCCCCCTCACTCCACTGTATTAGAGAAACACAAGAGCTAAGTGCCTGAAACCTTGTAAGTGGCCTTGGGTTTAATACACCACTTTGCCATTCTAAATGGTAACCTTGAATGAAAGCTGACCAAGAAGCAGTAGAGGTTGTTTAAAGACCCCCAAATCCCTGGCGGTTCCTTGGGTCGAATTCTGGGGATGGGTTGGGGAACCATGATGTCCCCAGCCTTATGGCAGTTAGAAAGTGACCGACTGCCTCAAAAGGGAGTGAGTAGATTAGGTAGTGAGCTTTACGGGGATGACAACTTAGAAGCCGACTTGAATAAGGTCCAGACTAAAAAATTATCATCTTGATTTTTATGTATTTTGTAAAGGAAATACAAATTCTCAACTTGGAAGCAAAAGGGTACACTACAAATCAGATCTTGGTGGAAAGAAGCTGCAAACAATATCACAGCTGGGCTCATGTGTTGGTCTCAACACCTGTATGTATGTTCCAGTCCAGAAGGCATGGATGGGCCCGCACACCAACCCCAAGCCCCAAATGCTCAAATTCCAATAAAGCCCATTTTGTCCACTTAGGAACATCAGCCGACCATGAATATTTGTGATGGTGGTGATTTGCAAAATGGGTGTACCAAAAAGCAACAAATTATGTCCATCTCCGAATACAAGAAAAATTCTTTTGTTACAGGGTTGTGGGTCAGAGAATCTCGCTACAAATGAAGCCCCAAAATCCCACCTCAAGCAAGAGGGGTAGACAGATCATGGTACATTTGATCCAGATGAATTTGGGTTTTGGAAGAAACAATGAGCGCATTCTGTGGACCCTCCTGACTCTCCCTAGTTACTTCATGAAATTCTCTGAATAAAAGGGGTCTGTTTCCCCCTCCCTCCAGATGAATTTGGGTGAGTCAAAGTACTTACCTTGTTCATTTTTAGATAGTAGTCAGGCGATTAGGGGGCGAGAACTGCCAGTTTCGGCAAAATAGGGCATCAAATGCGTAACGTAACTTGGAATGAAATTTTACAAAACGAAGTAACTGGGACCCAAATTAGTTTTTCCACCAATTTTGGTGGTAAACTGAGTTTCATCCCCTCTTTGCGTTTTCCTGAGCGCCTCCACTACTGCTAGATATAATTTCACTGCTCGTACCTGTGCAGGTACTATAATTACTACTCTCGAACCTTGTGCATTAAATGCTGAGTTTCAGCACTTCATATTAAGATTTAATAGAATTCCCTTACTTCGCGGTTACCACTGAAAGAGGGGATACGATGTGAAAGAGAGGGTGACTTTATTCATAACTTTAATATATGTGGGATTAGACATGTCTTTTTTGAATCAATGATAATGTGAAATAAAGCCCAAATTCAAGTGGGCCCTGTATGTAGCACACTTGGGCAAGATGGGAAAAGAGACAGTACATCAAGCAAATCAGTTGGAGAAACTCCCCAAGGTGACAACAACAAGGTACCCTGAATGTGAAAAATCCCAACAGTGATCAGAGAGGAGATTTTTGATCGATGCCCACCATGATGACCAACCATAAGGCCCCCCAAAAATGGGTTTCCTCATTTGGCATAGGTAGTGTAGAAGGAAGGTATCACCGACCATCTCCATGTGACCTTGCATGAGTTCTATATGAAAAAGAAAATTCCATTTCAACAAACCCTAAGTATTATTGAATTGTGGTGAGTTTCACACCACGTTATTTAATCTCCAATCAATAAAGTGGTTGTTGTCACCATACACAATATTGCATATTTTTTTGGAAAGGGGCATGGAACTTTCACATTGTAGTCTTTTTTTCTTTAACATAGGGGAGAGTGGGTATAACTTCTTGGTAGATTAGGTTTTACCCCATTTTGCTCCACCCGAACACCGCCCCCCCCTCCCCCACTCCAATGCAAGAGTCCTAATAGACTCCTAGCTCCTCCTTCCTCGTCCATTTCTGCATGTGGGCAGCCTTGCTTTTACCCCATCTATCTAGAATTCTAGAATATGGACACGTTAACATGTCCGTAGTACATGAGTGTGGGTGTTCGAAAGGAAAGTTCTCAACCCGCCCGAGAGTGCGGACTTGTGCGGCCACAAGTGGACAGAAATCTCTCTCCATTCTGGACGTCAAGTGGTTACAACTTGCCCAAGATCTCTGTCCATTGATACGATTGATACACACAAAGTTGTCCTTTCAAGTTGAGACACATTCAGGGCTCCTCACCATGGGGATTAGCAGCTTTTGTGCAGGTGATTCACAATTTTCAACTCCGATGCAAGTAATTTGTACCCTTTCACTAATTGTAGCCTCTAACCTTATCTCTATGAAAACAGAGTGTGCATCATGACATTGGAGAACATAATACAGCAATTTTGGAGCAAAAGTTGGTGTTAGATGGATATCATCCAATACATCATCCCATAAATACATGTGTCCTTTTAACTTGGAATACATTCCGCATTCCCATTGTGGAATTGTGTAATGTGGTTATGTAATTTCAATGCAATCTGAATTTGATTAAAGAGAAAGTGACCTAAAGGAGTATAGTTAGGTCTTCAGCTGTCTTATAGCTGCAAATTGGTTCCCAGTTGAACCCTAACAGGCAAACAGCTAAATGGCACCATACTTTCATGTTTCATAACCCCACACGGTACTTAGGGCAGCCTGAGAAAAATCCTGCCCCAAGTGGTCAGCTTCCAAAAATTTCAGCCACCTGTGTAAGTCAAGGCACTTGCACAAAGTTTAGGTAGGTGTTTTTGGGAGGTTTACTTGTATCTTCAATAACATATATGTCAAATGTATATATGTTATCAAAGATGCAAATGTATATATTATGTTAATAATATATCATACTATATATATATACAATAATGTGTATAGATTTCTAGTGATTCCAAATAATCAAATGGGTTGAAACTTAGGTATTAAGAGCACAACTGACAGCCCACTTTGATTTCATTTGGTTTTTGGTTTTAAGCTCACCAATCTAACATGTGCCACAAATCGTTCACATCCACAACACAACTTGAGAATGTGATCCAATATAAACCTGATAAATGACATATATTGATCCATAAGTCTGGCTTGTATGTACCAGTGTTGTGTGGGTAGTAAGTCTTTTACCCTGGTATATCCACTTATACCACAGGTATCACTCCTTGTCAGTTTATACCCTTACTCGACTGATATAATATAAGATCAACGCACCCACCCAACGCTAGTAGTTACATAATAAGGGTTTATGGCTGGTACTAGGTCGAATCAGGGAGTCCTTCTCCTTTGAGATTGTTTGGAAGAACACATTCCACAAAAGAAAATCTCAAAATCCCAACTATCTTTACCCAGATTTCACATGAGCCATAAGGGTGTGTGCCTTGGCTTTTTGCCTCCTCCTCCCCCTTTTTACTCTCCTTACCTTTTTCCGCCCCCCACCCCTTTCTATCCCTCACCAAAAAGAAGCTTGTAACTGCTTTCTCTAAAGAAAGACCCTCATGCACGTATGGACAAAATTGGGATTTCAACTAACGTAACTTAATCAGCACTCATAACAGTCTTGTCCAGCACATCTCCAAATGCACCTATAAATATTTTTAAAAGTACTATTGTCGCCTTACCCCCAAATTTAGGCATACACAAAGCCATGGCCAAGCACCCAAGTGCACCTACGCAAAATATTTTAAAACTACCACTCTCTCTCTCCCCCCCTCCCCCACCGCCAACAAAGTCATGGCCAAGCACCCAAATGCACCTATGAAAAATATTTTAAACTAATACTCTCTCCTTTCCCCAAAATTAGGCATGCACCACCCATGATGGCCATATATCCAATGGTTAGTATAGGTGTATATTCACCCTTCTTATTGATTAGTTGAAGAGTGTGCCCTGTTTTTTTTTTTTAAGTAGTCGCTTTTATTGGCACATCACAATTTGTTTTTTGAAACATTGGAGACTCCCCCAATAGAAGCACATAGATGCTTCTCTTTTGTCCCCCAACCTTTTTTTAAAGGTTCCTAGTACTTAGACACTAGGACAAAGTAGTTTTCCATAGGACCTACTTCTAAGTCTACCTAGTACCAAATCATAAGTAGTCACCAACTTACTAGAATTGTCAAAAATCTCTCTTGAGTACACCACCATTGTGTAGGTCAGTGTAATTTTGTGTTGGTGTGTGTTGTCATTTATTGCAAGGGTGCTTTGTTGTGTTGATGGCAGTGTTGCAGTTGCCATCATACTTCAAAATGAAGGCCTTCTTCATAACTCATGATGCCAACAACAAGGGCATAATTCCATTGATCCGGGCTCAAGTGGTGTCATGTAACCATTTACGTCCTCCTCCATTGCTAATTGGTACACTCAAAGCTTTAATTGTCTTGTTGTCGAATCTGGTGCAAGAAACTACACCCAAAAAGGTGCAAAAAATTATGATGTAACTCAAAAATGGCAAGACACTTGGGTGTGATCAAAACTTATTGTAAGGTGTACCAATATTTTGTCACAAAGTCATTTATTTTTAATGCTATTTACTAGTCTTGTTTCACCATGGACACAAAATGGTGATATTGATGGTTTTAAATATACGGTGGTCTAAATCATTATACTTTTGAATATTTAACATTTTTTTTATTCATTAAGATTGATGGGAATCAAAATATAAAAGTCCTTAAGGCTTATGTCATTTTTGTCATCATTGGTACACTTTAACTAGCTTAGACCCATGGCAAAGCTTGTTTGGGTGGGATTTAATATTGTTGATGGAATGATGTTTTGGTTTAACAAGTTACGCCAAATGTCATCAATTCCTACCCATGTGCTTGCAACTATCATGTGATTGCTATCATTTGCAATGAAAATCAATTAGTCCCCCATGGCACCCTAATTGCAAGTGTCATGCACTACCATGTTGGGACCTAAAATTATTGTTGTCTCCACACATCACAAAGGACAAAAACCACCATAATGGTGCATCATCTCCAAAGCAAAAAGACATTCACTTGCAATGCATAGGAATCCAAGCCTAAACACAATGCTCACAAAAATTGCAAAAGTTAATAAACATAAAAAAATTGTAGAAACATCTTAAGGTGGTAAGATTTCAAATCACCAAAATTGATTTATGACCCACACCAAAGGGGTTTTGGGCCCTATCTATGAAATATTTGGAACTTGTTCACATTGGAACTAGTTCCTCATTAATCAATAACTAAACATATTAATTAGGTTTACCCAACTTAGGGTTAAACTAATTGTGATTTAATTGAGTAGTTAACATAACACAATCAACACAAGTGTTTTTAATTGCAAGTGTCATTATGGTAAGCTACTAGTCAACATTGTAAGGAGTCTTTATGTTAAGGTGTATCAAGTGAAAACACATTACATTGTACATAAAATGTTGTCATAAATCAACGTTTGCAAAATTTTAGGATGTGTAATTCGCCATGCAATTAAATAAAAATGATTATGATGAAAAAAGACACAACATTATAAATGTTTATGTATTATAATCACATTGTATGAATTTCATAATACTTTTTAAATTGTCATAACAAAGTGGACTTTTAAAATGATACAAAAAAACCAATAATAGTCCATGTAATTAATGAGTATGGATTCAATGCATCTTCATGTAATTTTTTTAAAGAATAAAATATTCAATGACAATATGGTGTGATGATGTTGATACCAAGGAATATTTTTTGGAAAGATTTTGATGATCAATTTTTCTTTGTACCCATCTTAAGCCCAACAAAAAGTCCTTTTGTATACTAATTACAATAATTGTGACATCCTTTGTGGTACACTTTAACTTTAAGATGCCATGTAGTTGTAGATGTGATAACTATATTTCCTACATGTAATATGGATTGGATAAGAGTAAGATGTTCAAAGTTAGTTATTGTTAGTTACATTTAATGACATCCAATGACAAATGATAACTTGGCCTTGTGTCTATGACTATCAATGCAACTAATGTCCAAATCAATTAATTTTGCAATTGAAATTATGTTAGTCCTATGTGTCAATAGAGTAATAAGTGCCAATTAAGATTGGACAAAACAAAATTTAAATTGAAGATGTATTTAAAACACCTTAGACTTTATTAGATGCGAATCAATTACAAGTTTTAACAAATACAAATGAAGGTTTCACATTTTCCTTCACTACTAAGCATGTATTTTGACCCCCATTACTTAATGCATGTGAAAGAAAGGATTGGACAAGTAAGTGAATTGCATGTTTGAACAACTACTAATCACCAAAAAAAGTAAACATAATGACGACTAGAGGAACTTCAATGTCCACATGTATATTGTTGTAGCCTTTGCCATGTACATTAGTTCCTTACGAGTAAAAGTCCAAATCAAATATCCAACAAATAAAAGATATTATTTGGATGCACCTTAAAATGGAACCCTAAGTTAATTCAAATTTGCTAGTTACATCCAAATAGAGTTGGTCCACTATGATAACTTGATAGAATAAATATGAACAAGTATAATTGCTACAATTAAATGATGAAATTATAAGACCTAAGGTACATGTGATTCCTACCAATAATGGGTGGCATGATGTTCAATTTTTTTGCATAGATTCATTTTTTCTTAACATCCTTTTTATTTGGTAAAATTGTTGTCATTGTATCCCACCAATTATAGTTGATGAGGTCATGGTCTTTTTCATCAAGCTCATATCACACCATTGTTTCTAATGAAGCTATCCCTCAATGTTCTTTTAGTTTGGTCCACATGTATCCTTCTAATTATGGCTTTCTTCAAATACCTATGACAACTATAGTTTTGAAAATAAAACTTTGGGAAGCGCCACGTTTATTAAACACAATAGCAAAAAATAGTGCATTTTGAAAATTATATTCCCATTACTCATGTTTGCAACCATATGGACACAAGTGGATTCGACACTCTCAAAAACCATAGGGTCTTGGCATGGTTGGGTGGACCAAAACCCAACAAAAAAAAGCTTGTCCCAAAGTCCATTTTGCAAGATTTACACTATGCACAATGTTGACATAGGATGATGACATGATGATGTCATTCGAAGCAAGATTAGTTAGTTTATGCGGCATTTTCAAATTTTCATTAGAGACAATTTATGTGCACGTAAACACATAACTACACAACAAGCCTACTTGGACCTATGTGATTTGTCATGCACGACCTCTACTTGTTTCAATCATTTCAAGATCAATAGCAAAGTGAACTTGCTATGTGTTAGAGCCTGACATGTGTGTGATCATTAGACTTTGAAAGGACATGATTGTCACAAAGTGTATTTTGGACAAGAAAATGTCTCAACAAATATGCAATGTAAGAAGTGGAGACCTAAAAAAGAAAGCAAAGGTAGAGAGCATTGCATCTCTTTATGTACACCCAATGATTGCATATCCACCCAAGATCATTTTTGACAAGAAGGTTCCATTAACACATAAACAATTTATTGAGGCTTATGGGTTGTGTAACATTGAGCCATTTCCCAAAAAGTTGAAGCTTGGGTTAGATTATACAAAGGAGGAGGTTTTGGAGTTGTTTGGACTTCTTACCAACAAAAATGGCTATCACTACAATTTTAAAAACAATCCAGAGCTTGTGAAGCACATTGAAAAACTATGGATGATTGCCCATCAACACACAAAAATGCCAACCATGCGAATAATCAACAAAGCCTTAGCTTGAGGCATTGTTTGTGAGAGGAAATATCGCCTTATAAATTGGGCTATGTTTGTAGAATAAACAATCAAGGATTACCTCTTAAGGATAAACTTGTTTGAAATAGGACAAGCTAAAGTTGAAAGAGGAGGTGTGGAAGAAGAGGATGTGGAATCAAAAAGTGATGTGATGCCATCACCATCAAAGGTCACATACCAAGTCTTGGTGCACAAAGGTGTTTCATGAAGCGCAAAGGGGCAAAAAATTGAGGTTATGTGCAATGGCAAAAAAATGTTCTTAGTTTTAAGGGAGGAGTCTTTTAAAGTGGAAACATCTCTTTCTTCTTTTTTAAAATGCAAAGATGAATATAGAGTAGATTTGTTGGTACACAATGGACATGTTAAATATTGTCAAAAGTTAGTTGATGATGAAATGTTAAACTCGTGGTATTACAACTTGCATTAAATGTTCAAATTTTGGTTATGAAAAACTTGGAAACATTTGTAGAAACTAAAACTAAGTCTGTATAGATGGAGGAGGTGGTCAAGTGTATAAGGGTATTGTAATGTAAATCTCAAGTTGGTATGGTGGAAGCCTTTAAAAATTTACCAATGAAATGGGATTTAGAGGAAAATGCAATGTTGAAGAAATCTGTTGTTACCAAAAAGGTATGGCCTATAGTAATTGAAAAGAGCAACAAATGCAAGCAGCAATTAGCTGCTTTTGGTCATCAAGTTGGTGTGGTGTAGTGTCGAGGGGAAGAACCAACCATAAAACCCTTCCCAATATGTTATAATGCCAATAATGATTTTGAAAGAAAGGGTTAAACTGTCACAATTTCCATTTATTCATTTTATTGTCAAGGTTTCGATCCAACTTGGGATTTCAAGGTTTTGTTTTGCAACCATGCATACCATTCTTGGTGTGCCATGGCACATTTCAATTCCTCCTACAAATGCATAACAAAGAGTTGCAACCAAAAGCCGCACCTAGATTGGTGGAAATTAAATGGAATAAAAAAACCTACAATTGGAAATGCAACAAAAAATGGTGGAGTTCACATGGGAAAATGCAAGTTACTATCCTAATCTATGGTGTTTTGTAATAGTTCAAACTTCTCATTGGGATGTGTTTAAGATACATGGGCAATCCCATCCTTGGGTGGTACCATTAGGAACGCCACACCGCCACACCTTGATTTTTTTGGACCCATTGAACTTTGAAAAATCATAAGAAACACTTAAATGAACATTTTCATAAAAAAAAAATTGAATACATTTATTAGGTTTCATAGATTTTGAAATCTCAATAATATCAAGAATATTGTGTATTTTTATGTTCTTAATCATTACATTTAGAAAAAGTTTCAAGAACATAATGTTTGTTTTTTTCCTTGAGCTATTTGGTCAAGAAAACAAATTTGGAACATGATTTATGAATTTTTTATGAATTTTTTTTTACTTAATTTAGAAGTCATTTTATTTTTAGGTTTTTATTTGGCAATTAATTGATTAAATATGATGTAGTTATGAATTTCCAAAGTTGAGGCTGTTGATTTTTTAAGGGGCCATTTTAATTATATATATATATATATAAGTTTCCAATTTTTAAAATTCCCAAATAAACTTCAAGCCATATATTAGAACATGCAATTAATAAACATGAAATAATAATAATTTATAATTGTGAAAACATTTAACGAAAATGGCCCAAAAAAATGATTTGGTTGTTTTTGGTTCCTTAACCATTCCTTGAGGTGGTTCCTAATGGTACCACCCAAGGATGGGTTTGCCCACACAAGTATTTCAAATGTTCAATTTCTTGCAAATATGGTGTAAATCTCCAAGTTAAAATCCTACAAAATTCAATCCATTCAACTCATGCTAAAAGTTTAATGGTCCAATAATCTAGAAGTCCTATTATGTCCTTTTGTAATTAGTTTAGATGTGGTGTCAAAAGTTGTCTCTTCAAAGTCCCCAATTGTTTATGTTCATATAATTATGTTGTTAATCCATCTTTGAAGAACTCTTCAAAGTCCACGTAATCCAAAATTGTCCCTTCAAAGTCCATGTAATCCAAAATTGTCCTT
>Ga0116231_10008530_pt1 | contig 17927 bp, 15 predicted proteins | sample S1TSphgellanicum_2_FD_89695 | JGI IMG/M metagenome (GOLD analysis project Ga0116231, IMG submission 89695) | Host-associated microbial communities from peat moss isolated from Minnesota, USA - S1T2_Fd - Sphagnum magellanicum MG | ecosystem: Host-associated > Plants > Peat moss > Unclassified...
AATTGAATTCAAATGTAATTGAGTTGGGGTTCAATTGAAGAAAAATGAGATGCAAATTAGTGAAAAAGGTATGTAAATCAACTCATCAATTTGATCATCTATTACTATGGTGTTGGAAAAGAAAAAGGTTTTGAAAAGACACAAATCTGAAAAAGCACCTTTGCATCATCCTTCCTATGATCTTAACATTAATCCATTTAGAATTGTCAAGGTAGAGGACCATACAAAGGATCCTACTCACACCAAGTTTGAGTGTTTTGTCATTGGAATTTATTTTGTAGTTTTTCAGCCAAGTTAGGCATTAATTATTAGATTTTGAAATTGTTGAAATTTTCAACAAATACTTATTCGTTTGTCCATCAAACTTTTGAAAAATGACAATATGAAGTGATGAACTTTGAATCACAATCTCTTGCATTTTTTAAAATCACACATTAACAAAATCAATCCTCCCTTAAATGAGCCATTGGATGTCATTTATGACTATCAACTGGTGCATCTTATTTGGTAGATGTTAACTGGATGATGACTATTGTGACGTGCCATATGATTCTTAATCTAGTGGTTTAAATTAAGAGACACCTGTGCAAGTGCTTTAAATTTATATAACTTTGGTGACAACCTCAACCCTAACCACCAAGGTAGGTTATCGTCCTCACCTACATGAGGACTAGGGGTCCGTGTTAGGATTTAAACTCCCAAGCGCCTAGCCATGCAACCTTACTCTAGAGTAGTTAGTCATTGGTTATTAGTTAATCCATGGTAACTATTCTAAACCACTAGGGTAGTAACTTAGATAGAGAGGATTTTATTTTGATTGAACAAATGATCTCTAAATAGTCAGTGGGCGTCATTTATCACTCTCCTTATGGTCACTTATGACTTTACTATCATTACTTAGACATGAATTTCCAAGAAGATCAATTATCAAATGAAAAATTAATTTAATCAATTAATTTTAATTATTTATTTTAACTAATTAATTAGTTAGAGACCTTGCCTGCCAAACTAAGCTAAGTACTATGGTAAGTAGGAAGTATATTAAGATTTTCCTCCATCTCCAACACATCACCCCAAAGCAATAGAGTTATCTGTAAAGTAAGGAAGTTTGATTAAATCTGGGTATGAAATGCTGAAACTCAGCATTTTAGTGCACAAGGTTCGAGAATAATTATAGTAGTTGTACATGTAGGAGCAGTGAAAATATATGTAGCAGCAGTGGAGGCACTCAGAAAAAAGGAAACACAGGATGAAACTCAATTTACCACCAAAATTGGTGGAAAAACTAGTTTGGGTCCCAGTTATTTCCTGTTGTAAGTTTTTAATTCCCAGTTGTGTGTTTGCTGCCCTATTATGCGGTTACTACTGGCCGTTCCCGTCTCCTAATCGCCTGGCTTTACGGATAACTCTATACATATCTAGTGTGCAGTGGAGTAGACGCAGGGACTCTTAAAAAAGTATGTGACAAGCAGCAGCTCTGGCATTTGGCAGCTTTAAAATTTTGCCAACTCCAATGTCGTCCTCGTCGTCATATGGTGAGGGAAAATTCAACACCTAAATTTGTCTCCAAGTCAAATCTCCTCGTCTGCACGCATTGATGTGTTGTTGGATTTGCTGCTCAATCACACCCAACAAAACAACATATTGACTACTGGTAAACATAATAGCCTAGCCTAGCCTAGCTTAGTAGTGATTTTTCTTGGTGGGCAAATTTTTTTGGCCATGTTGTGAAAAAAAAAAAAGGAATATTCTGTCACAGATTCCCTTTTTTTTGCCCCAAAAGTTTTGCCAAAAAACAAAAATTTCATACTGAAAAAATCGCCCAAAATCACCTCAAATTTTTGCCTACAATATGAATGAAAGGGTGCTTAAGATTTCCTACTTTCATCTTTTGAATATTGCCAAATTACACTAAATATACATACACATCATGATGGCCGCTTGAGCAACATCACAAAATTTTTAATTTTAAAATTAAAATAAAATTGGGTAATACCATACATGCCAACCTGTACTAGTGTTTCTTGTTTTCAATTTTGTGGTGGTGTCATCACACTGGTGATCATCCACAAGGAGATTTAGTCAATTTTGGCTATAGAACAGCTATGAAAGTACAGCATATAACGTCCAGAAAGTATATTTTGCCAAATTTCGTAGCCACACTTCATTTCATTTTGGTCGTACATCATGGGTCGCCAAATTATTATTATTATTATTTTTTTATCCCAAATCCAAAACAACGCTCCAGAGCCCAGAGTGCCACCACTGTGCTCTCTCTCTCTCTCTCTCTCTCTCTCTCTCTCTCTGTGCAGCGATGGTACATTGACGGAGAATTTTCGTTGCAGTGGATTTTTTCTCACTGATTTGCGACAAATGGTTCCAACCGTGGAGCAGTAAATTGTAAGCTTTTCTAGCTGTTGTGGAGAATGATTCTTTAGTGAGAATTTAGAGAGCTCTGTGATCGTATGTAAGCGGAAGGCATCGGACCCTGCAGTCAGTTAGAACTCCCCTTTGGCAGTCGGCACTCTACCTGCTGCTGCTGGGGCATTCATCTGACTCCATCGAAACATCAAGTGATGAGGAGGAGACATCTGCCACTGGATTCTATACATGATGTGAGGCGCTGCACGGAAATTCTAGCTTTTGTGCTGATTTCATCAGCTGCGACTGCGCTCAATTCAGCACAGGTACTCACCAGTTCATGCTCTTGAACTATTCTCGAGATCCCACCTAGCTCTACTATTACTACTACTACTACCCATCTGGAGGTTTTGGGTTTTGGGTTTTGATCCAGCTTCTGAACAAAAAAGAAAAAAATTCTGGTCGGATCTCACGATTCTTAGGTGATGAACTCGTGCCGATTGGAACTGAGATGTTCGGATTTGTGTATCTGACTCGCACGACCAGGGAATCCCCATCAGTGCTCCATGGCCGAACCATGGGGGCGGTCTCGCGAATCGAAGGGAAGCTCCTATTAGCAGCATTATCAGTAAGGAGACAATCTCATCGCTTGCCGTGAAGTGGAGCTTCAACGTCAGCAACCAGATTACAGCAACCCCAGCAATTGCAGATGGGACAATCTACTTCCCGACTTGGACCGATGGAAACGTCTATGCCGTGAATGCGGCTACGGGATACATTGTCTGGACTACCAATGTGTCGGAGGCGACGGGTCGGAGTGGGATTTTCTCCCGATCAAGCCCAACAGTCGCTGATGAATATCTTATCATTGGAGTGTATGCACCCGGCCTCATCATTGCGCTTTTCCGTGGGAATGGTTCTGTGGCATGGACGCAGATCGTGGAAGAAAGCCCTTATGCCCAGATCACCATGTCCGGAACCGCATACAACGGGTGCGTGAACTCCCCACCAGAATCCGATCGGTTCTTGTCAGTGCCCAGAAATATGCCGCTAGCTAAAGAAGAAGAATTCGCTAAAGCAAGGGACTTTGTGCTGCAAACCTCAAGAATTAATCATCATGTGTTTTCTATGCGATTTGCAGATCGTTTTTTGTTGGTGTTTCATCGAATGAGGAGCAGCAGTATGCGAACAAATGCTGCACATTTCGGGGGAGTTTTCTGAAGATGGAAGCTCACACCGGAACCATCTTGTGGAAACAATACATGGTTCCTGACAACCACGGAGAGGTCGGGTTCTACAGCGGGGCTGCAGTCTGGGGGAGCTCACCTGCCATTGACATAGCTCACAACACGATCTACATCGCCACTGGTAACGACTACTCCGTGCCGCCTGAGATCACAGCGTGCCAAGCCCAACACAACAACTCAGTACTCCCTGACCCTTGCTTCAAACCCGGCGACTTGCAAGAATCCGTGGTGGCTTTAGATCTCGACACTGGGGAGATCAGGTGGTCGACTCATTTGGGAAGTTTCGATGTGTATGTGAACGATTGTCATCATACTCCGCATCCCTATTGTCCTCCGCTTGCCGGCAACGATTACGACTTCGGAGAATGCCCAATGTTGCTATCCATACCGGCTCTGACTGCAGATGGAGAAGAAACCATAAGAGATGTCTTGGCGCTCGGTCAGAAGAGTGGTGTGGTGTGGATGCTTGACCGACTCAATGGGTCCGTGATTTGGGCCACTGTACGTATTCTCTTTTCACTACACTGCTTTTCTCAATCTCCTCGTACTTAGGGTCTCTTCCCATTTGGTTGCTGGGATCGCAGTACGATACACACATTGTGTTGTTCGTAGGATCTCTTTCCATAATTAGGATGCCTGTGATGTCAGTGGCTTTTCATTAGGCTGCTATGATCACAGTTATACACAGTGTGTGGTACTTAGGGTCTCTTTCCATTAGGCTGCTCTAATGTCAATGACTTTCGATTAGGCTGTCGTGATCACAGTTACACAGTGTGTTGTAATTAGAGTCTCTTTCCATTAGGCTGCTGTGATTACAGTTACACACAGTATGATTTGATGATAGCAGCCTAATAGAAAATCATTGACATCCGGCCTTATTTCTAGTTGCTGCAGGATAGTCGCTTTACACGGGAGACCTGCAATTGCATTGAAAATATGTAATTAATCATGTTAGGAAATCTGGGAATACATGTTTTCATGAAAAATTTGACAAATGTCACCGTATGACGAATCACAATTTTACTCACAGATCTAAGAGCTCCTGCAATTGGTCAATTCTTAACCTGTGCTCCCATCTCTCACAGTTCCTACAATTGTTCAATGCTTGACCAATAGAGAAGTGACTGTGAGCACAGCTGGTTGAAAAAACATAAAGAAAAGCTGCTGTGATAGAGCAGCCGAATGGAAAGATGTCCTAACTCACACTCATGTTTGGAGGAACATCACAAACTCCAGCAACTGGTAAAGGTTCAGGGTTTTAGGGTTACCTCGATCTCCAGTTCTAGCAACATCACAATTGATCACCCAAGTTTCAAAACACCGGAAGAAAGCCCAGTCTAGAAGAAGATGATGATGCGAAGAATCATGCAATCGACAAAAGGTGTACAGTATTCTGTAATGCAGCTGCTCTTGCTTGCTTGCTTGCTTGCTTGCGGATTGATGGATTGATGAAATTGGCTGCTTTTTTTTTTTGTTGAAGGCGGCGGGACCAGGAGGGTCTGCGGGAGGAGCTACGTGGGGATCAGCAACAGACGGGATCAGAATCTACACCAACATCGTGAACAGCAAGAACCTCAACTTCACGCTGCGGCCGTCGTCGGAGGTCACCAACGGAGGAGCTTGGGTAGCCATGAACGCTTCCACCGGCGACATTCTTTGGTCTACAGCCGTGCCCGGTGGATATTACGCTCACGGACCGGTGAGTATTAGCAAGGGCGTGGTTCTGGTCGGGTCTGCCGGGCCACCCGGGGGAGTGTATGGGCTGGATGCCGACACCGGGTCCGTGTTGTGGTCTGCGCCCACCGTCGGATCCGTGTACGGCGGATTCTCGGTTGATGACTGTTGTGGGTACATAGGATCAGGTGTGAACGCGAATGCCGTAGGCAAGAATACAACGGGTGGACAAACCATTTACGCCTTTTGTCCTCAATAAAATAAAATAAAATAAAACAAAATCCACCAATCCAGATCCATACACCCACCCTCCATCCCTCCCTCAAGCTTTTTTTCATCCACCTTTTTCTTTTTTAATCGATTTAATTTTTCATTCCTTTCCTTAATTTGGATGTGTTCTAAATATGGATGGATGGTGATGATTCCGTTTCTCTCCCAAAAGTTAACTATTTTAACTCTGTGTTTTTTTGGGTTTTTTTGTGTCGAAATTATTGCGAAATTTAACAATAAAATTAACAAAATTAGTCGAATTTACATTGGCAATTTTTTTAATCCCAATTTCTTTGTCAAAAAATGACAAATTTTCGCCAGAAAATTAAAAAAACACTGTAAATTTAGCTTAGTTGAATCAGGAGCTTAATTACCCAAGTACAGGGGCAGCTTCAACGATGTCTGCCAAATTTTTTTTAAAAAGATTCTTCATTTTTCATTCAGAAAATTTGTTCTTTGAGAAATGTAAAATATCACCTTTCAAAAATCCTCATATAAAAATAGACCTAGTATTATTACCTAGGGGCCAAAATCCCTTAAGCTACTGTACTCTATAATGAATGTAAACACAATATCCTTGCCTTTGTAGGCAAGGCCAATAAAGGTATATATAAACTATATATATATATCTAAGTTGTCAGAAACTTAAAGGAACTCTTGAATTATTATTGAACCAATCATAATCACTATTGAATCTTAACAATTGAGTTTTTGGCTGTACTGAAGTTAAAATCAACTCCTCAGCAATGAGTTTTTATTGTATACATAACCAGCAGTTTCAATCAGTCTCTCCTCTCATGTTTTGCTATAACATCAGTTAGCTACAACAATAATTAGGGATCCATGTTTGGGTTAGGAGCAAATGTTTGTGTGTGGGCAACATCATTGGAGTTGCTGTTGGCTGCCACTGCAGTAGCTGCATCCAGGATCTCAAATTGATCCTTGGTCATCCGCGACACTTCAGATGGTGACAAAATCTTGATTGACTGCACACAATCCACAAATTCCCTGTATACAACTCATCACAGCCCAACAATCAGGTATGAATTCTTCCAATAGAATAGAAAAACAAAAAGACAATTGTTTACACACTACTGGACTGACAACCAAAAGCTCAAACAAACTAAAAAAAACAATCAAACCAAGAACCAAAGTTCAAACAAACTGAGAAACTAGGCACAAAAAAGAAAGCAGGAAAACCAACCTAGATTGTGTTTCCAGGACAATAACTAGTGAATCAACCAAGATTCTTCACCACCCAGCATAGAAAAACTAGTGAAGACACTAGTAAAGAAAGGCAACATAAGAAGAACAGGACGAGGGTTTACTCCCATGGATCATCGCCAACTAATAGTGATTCTCATGGTCTACAAACACAAGTTGCCAACCTGATTTTACTGGTCCATCCATTATGCCCTCTAAGTTGAACATTCGTGCAAGCTTACTGCGCTGCTCTGCAATACTGCACAGCTCTGCATAGTTGTGAAAGTTCCTGATGTCCAAAGATCTTCCTAATTACATTCCAAACTTATGTACGTAGGAAGGATATTCCACACACACTATTGATCAAAAAAACAAATCAAATAGGCAACGGAAATGAGTTATTGACATAACTTGGAAATTTCGCAATCTCTCATAATTAAGAGCATAGAAGAACAATTCATAAGATTTTACATCTTGATACTCATGTGATTTTTTTTTCCAGCTTTCAAATTATTAGGTGATTTCCATTGAAGTTCTTATGTATAAAAAAGGCATCAAAAAAAGTTTTCTATCTTAGAAAAATGTTGGTGATGGTTTTCAAATGGAGCTCACTAATTTCTATCACATTTACTAGTAGGTGATGCCACTCTCGCAATATTAAAGAGCATTTACACCCACACCCTTCAAGTGGCCTCTACAAGTGTTTACCACATTGAATACAGAATGTTAATTATTTCCCCATTTCCACCCACAAACATGAAAAATTTGAACATGATAAAGTGAGAGACTATTTTTAATGCCCCCACCTATGCCAATAATTGTAACAAGCTCATCAAAAGTTTTTTTCTTTTTCTTTTACTAGACCTTTTGTAGAGCATTATATATCATGTGCATATTTAAAATTCCAAACCCAATTTCACACTTGTACTTCACCCAAAGTAACTTGTACAAAGGCCATTTTCCAACTTTTAGGGCAGATGGGTGAGGTGCAACATTGCAATAAAATATGGTTATCATAAGTATCTTATATAGGAATTTTTGTTTGTGGTGATCATCCATAGGAAGATGTCCAAAAAGTAATCATCATCCCTAGAAAGATTTAGCCAAATTTAACTCTGTAACAAATTTTCAGAGGTACCAATCTTAATCATCATTCTATATTTTTGGCTACCACATTAAAAGTCAAATATATAAATATGCTTTTTTTCTTTTATTTCCTTCAATTCAGATTATTAAACTTCCAAAATCCTTTCATTTTTGAAACCTTGAAACTGGGGATCAAACCTAAAAATAGGAGGTGAAATGAAATTTAAACCTTTTATTCGACACTTTTTTTTTGTTTTGGCACACTTGAAGGACTTCTTTGAAACTTTTCTTTGCCACTTTTTTTGTTTGGGGACAGTTGAAGAACTTCTTTGATGTTTTTTGGCCATTTTTTTTTGTTTGGGCACATTTGAGAGACTCTTTTAAAACTTGTTTTACCTTTTTTTTTTTTTGGGCACACTTGAGGGACTTCTTTGAAAGTTGTTTTGACATTTTTTTTTGTTTGGACACACTTGAAGAACCTCTATGATCTTCCTTTAAACACACCTTCTTTCACAAGGCACATTTGAAAGACTTAAACCTTACACTTTCAAACATTTTTAAACAATTTTCATTACAAAGCAATTTTAGGACTATCAATTGGATAGGATGACTTTTTAAGTTTGTTCTACATGGAATTATGTAGTTGAAATCTTCCAATTTCCACATCTTTCTCATTTTCATTTGTGAGAGTTTCATTGTTTTTTACCCTCATTTGAGGGTCTTCTAACACGGTTCTTTCTCAAGCTTACTCATATGTTGCCATTTTTGTTTTTATTTTCACTTGTTGTTTAACTTTTTTCTTGTTTCTTATGTTTTCTTGTTGTTTTTAGGTTTTTAAATGTTTTCTTGTAAATTTTAGGGTTTTTTTAGGCTTGTTGGATGAACTTTTTTAGGGCTTCTTTTTTTAAAGGACTTTTAGGGGTTATTGTAGGGTTGTTGGGTGAATGTTTTTAGGGTTTTCTTTTTAAGACTTCTAAGGTTTCTTTTACGGTTGTTACATGAACTTTTTTACAATTTTTTTGGGGAGGATTTTAAGTGTTTTTTTAGGCTTGTTAGTGGGCTTTTTTAAAGGTTTTTAAAAAGATTTTTAGGTTTTTCAAAAACTTGTTTTCAAGTTTTTTTGGGGAGCTTTTTTGGGCTTTTCTTTTAGGGTTTTTTGGTGGTTTTTGTTTACAACTTCCTTTACAACATGGTTTTTTATAATGGTGAAATTCTTTCTTAGACATGGTTGATTTTGATAGCTCCTCATCAAATAGCGATGAAATGATGTTTTAAAGACATGTAAACAATAACAAATTGTGTTCACGATTGTAGTCATCAACATAACACATTAAAGTTCTTCAACATTAATGAGTTGGAAGCAAGTGTTAGGCACTCCAACAATCAAACTATGGTGTTCGAAATGTGCTCACCATAATGCAAGCAACTCCAAGGTTGTTAAAAATTTTAACGAACTTCAATTTGCTAAAATTTGATGAACTAGTAGCATTAGTGGTCCCCACCATCAAAGCCCATGTGAAAACTATCAATGAGGCTTGACTATGACAAGGCATTAGAAAAAATTTGGCAATATGCAACTATCTTATTTGAGACTACATGCGACTATGTATCATTTGCAACTACTTTTGCAACTACTTACCAACTTTACCAACTTCACCAAATTTGGGGAAGATTTGTGACTATATTGCGACTAATGTGCGATTACTACCTTTTTCATCCTCTTATCTAAATGCTTCTAGGATTATATTCATTCATGAATAAGCCCCCATGGCCCATTAATTGCATGTGTAACCAAAATTTTGTCACAAATTTATGTACAATGTGTATTATGGGCATGATAAAGGTGAATGCACAATTGAGTGTCTCAATATTGACAAAAATTACACTCCTTATAAATCCATACAAGATTTTTTTTTAATGATTCAAATGGAAATGGTTTTTTTTTTAAATGTTATTATTTTAATCTTTGAATAATACATGTTCAATCACCTACAAACCTTCCCAAATTTATGTGAGAACTTGTATTTAATGTAATTAATGTCATTTTTTAATTTGAAAATCCTAAAAGGAAAACTCACAAAGTTTTTAACAATAATGCTCCATTTAAAACTTTCAAAAACACATGGTTTTGGAACAAAAAAATTGAAAAATAAACAAAAATTGCAACTCATAAGGACTTATGAAAATATGATCAAATTTTAATCATTCTAAAGTTTTTAATTATCAAATGGTTAAGGTTTTCAAATAAAAGATTCCTCATATGAATTTATCATCTTGTATTACATCATATATTGAGTCCCAATAACAAATTTGGAATGTGAATCAATATTATTTTTTTCATTTTGTGATGATCTAGTCAAATGACCAATCCATATTTTTCAATTTCAAAAGTCCATTACTATTAACAAATGAGTTTTTTATCAATAAATAGCCACATAGTTCTTTTCATAATGAAGTTATTAATTGTGATCCAAGTTCCAATTTGTAAATCTAAAGATATATTAATCAATATATGCATTTGAATAAAGGGTGCCTAGGAAAAGAACATTGTTTTGTCACAATAGTGAAAAACTCGATTATCATCTACCCATAAAATACGTATTTAGGGATGTGCAATTTTAAAATATACTTAGACTATAATAAATATTTATTGTGAATATTATCAAAATATTTGTAGGGTTTAATGTAATTTGTTTGTGAAAAATAAATTTAGGGTATATTAAAGGTGCAAGAATTTGATTAAAGTTTATAGATATATAATCATCAATAAATTATAATTATCCATTAATTACTTAATCATTAATTCAATACTGATTAATTAATTATTTTATTACATAATTCAGAATTTAAAATTATTAAAATTATTAATTAATAAAATTAACTAATTATTCATTTAATATTAATCATTTAATAACTAGTTTGAAAAATCTATTCAATCAAATCTCATTAATAATTTTTATTATTTATTTAATCATTAATATTAAATAAAACCTAATAAACTAAAACTAGTTACTAATTGATTGATATTACATATTAAATTAATTAATTACTATGAATTAATTATTCATTTCATGTTAATATTTTATAATTATTAATTAATATTTGATCCTTCATTTTTTATTTATTAATATTATTTATTGATGGATGTTTATTTTTTATTAATTAATTAGTTAATAGTAATTTTAAATTAATATTTGATGCCATTATGACGTATTATTATTAATAGGTAGATGGGCAATAAATAGATAAATAGTTAGGTAATAGTTACATAGTAAATAAATAGGTTGTAAGTAGATAGGAAGTTAATGAATTAGTTAGTTAATTAATGAATTAACTAGTTAATGACTGAGTTACTTACTTATGGAGTTGACACAATTGAAAGGGAAACCAAATTGTATGGGATAAAAAAACTAGTCATAACCTAGTTGCGAACTAAGTTGCAACTAAATTTTTTATCTCATATTGTTTGGCTTTCCTTTCAAGTGTGTCAACTATATAAATAAATGCATTGTAAACATTGAAATACACAAGACTTGCCAAATAGGATGAGCCAATTGAAAAAGTTTAACCCTAATTAGGTTAAATCCAAAATAAAATAAAACAAATTAATTTTTTTTTTAAGACTTACTTACCTACCTACTTGCCTACCTATCCTAGATTTCCTTATTGACCCACCTATTATTATTCTAATTGTTTCAAGAATCATAAATGTTGCCACATGGCACAAAACTATTTGTCCACATGTATGAATCAAATACCTTAAAAAATAAATGGTTGAGATAAAAAATTTGGTAATAAATTTGATTTATTTAATTTTTTTAAATATGCCACATGGCAACATGACATTGGTCATTAAAAATTGGTTACTAGTTCCATGATAATTACATGTGTTATATGGTCAACAAATGAAAAATATAGTCAACTCAAATACATACTTCATCCATTGTCTATGTGATGACATCAGCATTTGCAACATCATGACATCAATATTTGCAATTAATGTATTATAAAACTTGTCCAACACAACTACAATTCATTTTAGTAACAAATGTTGTTTGCAACTAAAAATTAGTTATAAACTGTAGTTGAAAATATGCAAATTTCTTCTATTGAGGTAACCAACTAAATGAACCCCAAAACAATGATTATTCCAATTGTGATCACCTATGATGTGTTCCTATGGAATTGAAACAAAAGTGCAATATGTGACAATGCAATTTTCATTGCATTTTACCTAAATGAAACAATTGGTGATGAAATGTGATGGCTTACTATTGAGGAATGAGCAACCCATGGTATACACATCCCCAAAATCTAGGTTATATTGAACTCATCAATGGGATTCCCACTAAAATCTGAAAACCTTGGAACAATGCCACCCATAGGTTGTGGTTATAAAAAAAAAAATTAATGTACTATATGTATAACACAATGGTTGTGGACCACTATGGATTGTTCATTTTATTTAAATAGCAAATATCTAGGCTTGTTTTATAATGTGACCATTTTGTGCAAATGAAATTTGTATAAAAATTGAGGTCAATTTTTTGTACATACAAATAAGTGTTTTAAATACTTATTGGGTGGCCCAAGTTATTTGGGTGGAGTAATGTTTGTTATGTGGCGACTTGGGAGGCATGAACTTCTTCCTAGGCATGACCAAAATGTAATCAATGCCTATAACAAAATGCATGATGATTATAAGGTGAAGGTGGAACACGAAATTGGGGGATTGAAACAGAAATGGAATTGATTAATGAAGCATTTTGATTCCACAAAGGAGAAATGCAGTCATTCATTTTGTGTTGCAATTATCCTAACTAATTTTCTACATAAATGCCATTTACACTTCACATACGACGCCATCGGTGATCCGATTGAATACCCAACTAACTATTAATGGGATGCGGACTTCTAACTACATGTTTAGAATTTCTATAACCTTGGCCTTGAATTCTACAAAACTCCCATATTTCTAGCTATTTTGAAATTGTTAAGTCTCACTTGTCTCTTTTCCTATATACTAACGTTAATCTTGGCTTTGATTAGGCCTCTTTGATCATCATTGTTCACTTATATCTCCCATGCCATGATGGCAAAATTGAAAGAATATGCCTACAACACATGCGTTCATCTATGCCTAGCCATTTGATGTGCATGTAAAAATAAAACCTAAGGTAGATGATGGAATAAACAATGTAGTAAAAGTTCAGGTAGATGATGACTCTTGTATAAAATCATTGAATGTAGGAGGAATAAGTGGCCTAGGTACTTTGGGTGGGGTGCATGACATGCCATCAATGACACTTTGCTACCTTTTGGGAACATTTCAAGTGGCATGTCCATCTATTAACTTTAATTGTGCCTAAACTTGGTCATTTTGCAACATAAATTTTTCAAACCCCTCTTCATTTGATATGTCGGTCTTCAATTATTTTAAAGCATTTCAAAGATTATTCTTCAAGGTGTCCTTTTGGAACAATACTTAATTGGGACATGTTTCTTTGTATTTGCCATACAAAGTTGGGTATCAATTAGGTGACTTGTTTCTTGTCTTTAGAATTCACATCAAAATGTCAATGGTAGCTCATAGCCATGGTGTTCAAATGGAGGGATTCCAAAAACATTCGTGGTTGTTTCTCTTTTCTATCCGCCTTTGTCTTTGTTTGGCTGAATAAATCATCACCTTCATCCAAATCAATTTGCCATGTTTTTGCTTGATTTTCATGTTTACTTGCCATTCCTATTCAATTACACATCACAAAAAGCCCTTTCAATAAATTGCACCTCTTTTGAATTACAACCTTGTCCAAACAAGATTGTCACAAGCTACAAAGCCACTAGATTTTTTTGGAATTTCATTTCAGACTTGGATCATGACCTAGATTTCCACATAAAGCCATACCAAAAGTATTAGAAATTTTCAATTGGCCAATGCAGACCAACATATACCTTGAAACTATCACAACCTATCACAAATTTTTCACAAGGGTACAAAGTTATTCAACATTTTTTAGGATTCCATACTAAACAAGGCTAAAACTTCTACTTTTTACATCAAATGATAACCAAACATTACTAGGAGGTTGTACAAATTTTATAAACATAGATATGCAAACCCATCCTTGGGTGGTACCACTAGGAACATCCCACCTTGATTTTCCTAAACCCATCAAACTTTAAATAATCATAGGAAACATTTAAATAAATATTTTCATTATTTTTTAATGAATACATTTAGTAGGTTCCATATTGAAAACTCAATAATATTTAAAATATTATGTATTTTGATGCTCTTAATCATTTCATTTAGAAAAAAATTTAAGAACATAATGTTGGTTAGGAAAAAAAATTTGAAACATGATTTGAGAATTTTTTTGGAAATTTTTTCTTAAGGTAATATTGAAGTCATTTTATTTGTAATTTTTTATTAACTAGTTAATTGAGTAAGTGTCATTTAGGTATGAATTTCCAAAGTTAAGGCTATTGATTCCTAAAGGGGCCATCTTTATTAAAAAGGAAAAATTTTAACAATTTTCATTTTTTTAATTCAAAAATAAACTTCAAACCATATATTAAAGTATGAAATGGATAAACATGAAAAAAATTTATAATTGTGAAAAAACTTAAAGCAAAGGGCTTAAGAAACATCTTACACTTTTATTTCATTTTTAAATTAAAATATAATATATTATTTATAATATATCATACTTTTACCAATCAAATATATTTCAATGTATAATATCTAATTTATTCACATTGAATATTTAAAATGGATTGTTTTAACAAATCTATGCGTAATCCATGGTATGATGGTGGTTTTTAGTAGGTTTGAGATTTGGAAGTTACTTTCACAGCTTTTAAGAACGTCAAGTGTCTCACAACGTTGAAAGGGATGTTTGCCCCATAAAAGAAAGTGGCCCACTTCTTGTCCAAATTTTTTTTCTAACTAAATTCATTCCCTTGGGCAATGAAACCTATCAAAAGGTTTGAATGTTTTGTTTGTGAATCTATTAGAACCTTCTATGTTGTTTATAGGCAAGGTGCAAATTTGAACCCCTTCCATTTGAGGTGTCAAAGGAAATTCACCTTCCATTGAAAGATTTGGTGTTTCAATGGCCATGTCCTTTGTTTGCCCTTTAGGTAAATGGGCTGGTACTTCCATGTCGTTTAATGGTGGAGAAACAAGTCCACCACATCAAGCAAATAAGGCCTTCACCCATGGTTATGCCCTTGAACACATCGTAATTCCAATTCAATTATTACCATCATATTGATAGCCCAAATGGAAGAAGATTTTATCCTTGCAATATGAAATGACATTGTCACAAAACTTGCATTCCACCTTCCTTGGTTTGTTTTCTGGCATCAAATACCATGGACTCCACACATTCTACCTTCCCTCCATCGAAAAAACACAAAAACAATATGTTTGATTAATAGAATTAAGGTATTTAACAATAAGTTCGAATTCCACCTTCAAGGTGACAATCAAAAGTTAGCACCAATTGCACATGCAATATGACAATTTAAAATTTCAAACACCCATAAATATTGCACCCCTCCCTCCCAAGGTATATGTCAATGGTTGCTTGTTACACAACACAAAACCCATACACCTCAAAATAAATATAAATAAATAAATAATCAAATTATAAGGTTTTTTTTATTACCAAACAATAACAAATTCCATTGAAATCAATGGTGGAGACCAATCCATTGTCAAATGACAATTGAAATCCAAAATGAAAACTTTTAGTCACCATATGTACAACAATTGGAAAAAATTCAATCACCACATGATTGGTGACAAAATGTTTTTCGTCACCACAAAATTGGTGACAGAAAACTTTTGGTTATTGCAAGATTAACGACCAAAAGTTTTCAGTCGCCACATGAATGGTAACCAAAAATATTCAATCACCACAAGATTATCAACCACATTTTGATTGCCAATCCTATCGTGACCAAAAAAATTCAATCGCAAAATCCTATAGTGACCAAAAAAATTTCATGTGATGACCAAAAAAATTTGATCGCCAATTGTGTGGTGACCAAAATTTTTCAATCACTAATCCTATGGCAATTGAATCCATTTTCAATCATTAAACATAATGGGGGCAACCCGAATGTAATTTTGTTTTTTGCATGAGTCTTGATAAACACGACCAACATGTCAAGATGAAACCAACACGATGTTCAACACAAAATGGTCGTGTCACGTTGGTTTTGACAACCTTGCAAGCAACTAATACATCATTGCATAGGCTAATCATAAAAAACCATTTTTCTTCTAGTGAAACAAAAAGAAAATGAACAGTTGGTCATGAATTTGAATACTATTACTCATAAAGTTTCAAACCAACATTGGTATGAACATGGTTTAATGCGAAACTTGAAATATAAAAAACAAATGTTCACACATGCATTTCCATGAGATATTCCATTACTACAAAAGTATAGTTTTTATTCTAGTTTTTATGATTGGATTTTAATTACATGTTGACCCTTGACAAAATGATTATATTAATGAAAATACTCAGCCATTTAGGACAATCACAAAGGGTACCTTCATATCTAGGCTTTGATTAAATGGCTAATATTGTACAACATGGCATGTTTGTTGTGGCTCAAAAGCTAGCACTTATTTGATGTGGTGGCTTATTTAATTTGACTGAAAGTCAACAATTGTTTGATGACGTGACTTGTTTAATTTGATTAAAAACTAGCAATTGTTTGTTGATGTGGCTTGTTTATTTCACCAAAAATATAGCATATAGGTGCTAGTTGATGACAATGTGTCATAAATGTTATATAAATCAAATAATTAAAATTCAAACAAATATTAATTAAAATTAATTAACTATTTGAATTATTAAAATGTGAAATATAGACCTAGGAGTAAGGCCTCCTAAGAATGTGCATAGGCCTCCTACCCTATGGATGTATGCAACTTTTAAGGCTCTTCTAAGCATGTGGGTCACTCATAGGCCTTCTTTATGCAAATAAACAATTTGTAAACCTTAAGCCATAAAACCATGCCACAAGAAGGATTGAATCCCTCATCTCCATGGTGACAAGGCAAAGCATTAACCATCCAACTACCACTTCACAAGATGACAAATAATGTCATAGTAAAAAATATAAATTCAAACTCATTTGGAATTTCACATGCACTATTCTTAAACTAAACTTTGCAAAACTTGAGGAAAACTTGATTAAATTTACCTATTTAAACTTGGGCATTTAAACTCAATTTAGCTAAACTTGGCCAACTTTTAGATATTTTAACTAAACTTGGCTAATCTTGGCAAATTTTGGCTAAACTTGGGTACTTAAACAAAACTTGGTTAAAACATGATTAATTTTGCTTTAACTTGATTTAACTTACATAAACTTGAGTACTTGAACTAAAATAGGCTAAAAATGGTTATCTTTTGTTAAACTTGGCTAAACTTGTGTATTATCAATCATTTTGGCTCAACTTAATCAATTTTGGCTAATTTTGGCTTAAATTATTTCAATTTGACTAAATTTGGTGTAACTTGGTTAATCTTTGGCACCTTCATTAACTTTAAATAAATTGCCTAATTTTGGCTAAACTTAATTAAATTTGGCTAATTTAGTTAAACTTGGATAAATTTGGGTACTTTCATTAATTTTGGCTAAACTAATTAAATTTCGCTAATTTTTTAAAACTTGGGGCAATTGGAAAAGGTTTTTAAGAAAAAATTTCTAAGAACAGATAATGGATCCTCATTGTTTAATTTAAATGGTTTTAATTTGTGACACATGGCATAATACCAATATGCAATGTGGCATTTTTGGATTTTGGTCAAAATGAATTCTAAATCAATATTTAGGTAGGTAGGTAGGTTGGTTGGTTGCAATAGGTGGGTAGGTAGGTAAGTTAGGGTGTGACCGAACAACATGTCGCCGGACAAGGACTTCATGCATGTACTATTGGTGTGAACATGAAAATCCTAATCTGGATAATGTGGCCGAGAATCTTGATTAGTGGCGGCGGATTTTCTCTTGAGGAGAGTGAGAGGGAAATCAGAAGTGCATGGGATGCATGGTAGTGGA
>Ga0116231_10008531_pt1 | contig 17927 bp, 10 predicted proteins | sample S1TSphgellanicum_2_FD_89695 | JGI IMG/M metagenome (GOLD analysis project Ga0116231, IMG submission 89695) | Host-associated microbial communities from peat moss isolated from Minnesota, USA - S1T2_Fd - Sphagnum magellanicum MG | ecosystem: Host-associated > Plants > Peat moss > Unclassified...
CCTCTACCCCTCTTTAGAGTTGGAAGCCGGGAGCGTGCTACCAAGTCTCAACTTTCCGCAACTTGACTTTGTGAAACCCTCAAGTGGGATTCACCCCGTGACTTGGGAGCGCGTCATTTGATGGTACCATCGTGAAGATCATGAGCTTAAAGAAATCGCCTCAAAGGATTGTGTGTTACTTCGTAGTTGATACTTGGGCTTTGGTTAAATGGTAGTGCTTTCATCATCTTAGGACACGGTTTTGTCCCATGCCCCAAAATTTTGTAACAATACAAAACATTAACTACAAAGTTCTAACACAATGTATGGTTTGAAGAATATGGTGCGTTGTCGAGAATGACCGACGACAAACGGACATTGAACAGAGGTCAAACGGACATTGAATGAAGGTGAGATGAAGGTTGGATGAAAGTTAAACGGATGTCGGATGAAAAGGCAGGACGAAAAGACGTAAAACATAGGATGACAGAACGTAGGACGCAGGACGACAATCGAACGAAAGTTTGACGAACATCGGACGGAAGTCTGACCAACATCGGCCGGAAATTCAACGAACATCGGACGAAAGTTTGACCAACATCGGACGGAAGTTCAACAAACATCAGACAAAAGTCTGACTAACGTCGGACAAAAATTCGACGAACATCGAACGAAAATTTAACCAACGTCGGACGAAAGTTCGACAAATAAAAATCCATGGATAGACATCCCTGGATGGATCGAGGTCCAACAGACGCCCTTCAATGGACGGAAATTGGCGATGCAACGTCGAAGGTCATAATGCCACATAACACCTGTGAGTTTTGCGGCAATGGCCAATGGTAACACGGTATTACAAATGTTACGAGCTCGTGCGACTACAAGAACTTGCGATGGCAGCACTCTAGCTTGCGTTGTTGCAAGAGCTCATGGCGACGTTGCTGCTTGCATCGTTGCAAGTGGTAGCGGCATTGCACTTTGCATCGTTACAAATGGCAGCGGTAGTGCACCTTGCATCGCTGCAAGTGGCAACAACGTTGTAGCTCGCGTCATTGCAAGTGGCGGTGATATCATAGCTCACATTGCTGCAAGTGGTGGCGGTGCAGCAATTCGCATCGCTGTAAGTGGCGATGGCGCGATAGCTCACATCGTTGCAAGTGGCGATGGTGTTGCAGCTTGTATCGCTACAAGAACTCGCAGCGACACTATAACTCACATTGTTACAAATAGCGGCGGCGCTGCAGCTCGCATCATTGCAAGTTGCGACAGTGCTGTTCGGTAATGATGGTGTTCGACGTTAGCAAACATTTTTTTTTTACTCGACAGTTTCAAAAATCTTCAATTGCCACAAGAGCGTGTGTCTCTACGCTTGAAAGAGAGGAAAAAAAAAAAACGCTTTGAAATTTGCTCCAAGATCCCGACTTTGTTGGCAAAAATGTAACAACACAAACATAAGCTCCCTCATGTAGCAACGCAAGTTCCCTCTAGTAACAATAACACTAGTAGTAGTAACACTAGCAACAATAGTATCAACAACACTAACAACAACACCAACATCAGAAACTCAAGAACTCAAAGGCAAAAGAAATTTGTCGCTTTTAACATTAAACAACAAAGAGTAGAGTTTTTTTAGAATTGAATTACAAAGAAGGAATGAACATGTAGTGTATGTAGGTGGTGGTTGTGTAATAACCACCATGAGCATCTGATTATGGAGGAAACTCTCCTGACAAAGGAATTCTAAAAAAACTAAAAAGAGAAGGGAAGGGCTTGGCCTTTTATATAGCCACCAACAAGTTGAAACCCTAAGCACCTAATAGCGTACAATCACCTAAGAACGTACACTTACCCTAAAAACATACATTAACCCTAAAAGGCATGATGGGCATGCCCATAATTGGCCATCATGTATGAGGCCATGTACATGCATGACAACACCATGTTCCCATTAAACCTATGGACATTCCCATATGGGAACATGATGTTAGCCCAAAGGAATGAAACATCAACATTGGGAAAAAGGGAAGGGAGGGGAATATGATGCCATTGTTGGGTCATGTGACATTGTCAAACATGAAGATGGTTATAGGGTCTAGTTGGTTGACAATACACATAGATAGTATGTTGCATGGGGTGATGTAGGCAACTTGATATTAGCAAATGATTTCCATTCAATTTTATTTTGGAAAATAATTATGGTTTAGGAATGCTCCTATCGGTTTTAAGTTGAAGTACAATGATTGACGCGCCCCTGAATTCTTCAAGATACCCAAAGGTGGGTCCCAGAGTGAAATAACGGAAGAATAAGAGAGTTGAGGCACGTTTCTTAACTCGTAACACTTTGGGGGTAGGAGGGCATGCTAGAGCTACGAAATGAGATTAAAATGAACTCACAAGCAAGAATTCAAGATGAGGTCAACTTGCACAAACAAGAAAAAATGGTGGTTAATGCAAGTTGAATGGAAGTGGTGTGATGGATTTAGTAGGGACAATTTCAAGCACAGGCTTTACATGGCCCACAACCTTTGGGAGGAGGCACCACTCCCCTCCCTATAGTATATTTTGTGCCTCTCTGCGGGGACTACATCCAAATGTCATTTTTCATTGGGAGTCCCAAAATTGGGACTCTTATTGTGTCAAAATTTTGGACGCTCGTATTTTTTTCAAATCAAGTATTTTTTGAAAATGAAAGAAAAATATCTTATAACCCTTAAAAAGATCTTTCCAACAGTGTATGGTATGCCTCAATTGGACTTCATTTGACCCCTGCTTTCAAGGGATTTGTAGTTGGGAATCAAATTCCCAATTTGACCCTTGTCATTTCTTTTGATGATAACTCATGCAAATCAGGTCTAAATGAACAATGCGAAGGCACTTTAAGTATCTACACTTCAAGACCTTTTTAATGGTGTTTGGGGGGGCCAAATTTGGTGTTTTTTTGTGTTTCCAACCAAGGTTCTAAACATTTGCAACTCTCGCATGAGTGCAACTTCCCAAGTGGGAGTGTAATTGGAAATCATTGAGCTTCATCCCTTGCACTCTCCCCCATTTGTGATAGTGTATTTCACACCTAAACACACTCTTGGCCTCATGGGCCCTTGCACTTCACATTTAGTCGCGAAACTAATATTAGGATTCCAACAATGATAGTAACAAATGACCATATTGTAGTAAAACAACATATCACAACAATTTGGTTAGCATGGCAAATCAATATGACAAATTGGGGTTGGTAGTTAGTTGATTACAATATGACAATTAAATAAGTCAACTAGATGGTGAGATGGTTACAACTATTGTTTGGAACTAATACAAAATGATTTTCCAACCATATCAAAAGCTTGTTCAAGTCTACCTCCAACTTTAAGGGTTTTCATTGGATTTTCACTTGGCTTTCTCTCTTCAAAGTTGTGATGTTCTTGTTTTGGCTAGAAATGTAAAATGTAAGGATCTCCTAAGTAATCATTAAATAGTTCAACAATTTTGAACTTTAGGATTTCAATGCAAATGTGACCTTTGATATTTAAGCATGATTATTCTTTTATGCTTATGATCTAAATGTGCATTGTGAGTAAGGGGCTTAAGGCATTTATGGTGTTGTTATACCCCTTTCAATGTATAAATTTCCTCCCATCACCAAACATTTGGCCTCCCTTAGTGAAAACCACAATATTTGTGAATTTATCATACATCACACCTTTAACAAATCCTTGTTTTTCCAAAATATATTCTTTTGTGTGCATTGCTAAACACTAACCCCACGTAATACTATAAATCACACCTTTTACCAAACACTAAAATTTGATGCATTAAGATATGCCTATATTTTTGTGCATCTAGGTGCAATCAAATGTGCCATTATCCACCCTATCACCAAACACCTTATATAAATTAATGTATACTTATTCTAAACAAACTAGTGACCTGTGCTGTTGGCCCAAGTGTTACCACGTCCTCAACTGATTTTTCCTTCCAAAACCTGGGTTTTTTGGGGACTTTATTTGAATTTTCAGTGTTAGAAATCACTTTAAAATCAATATCTCCCACATTCTGAATCCAAATCTTACCAAATAAATTCCATTAAATCTTGCTCATCAAGATCTTTCCAAAAACACCAAAGGCACATTCCAATTCCTCTGATAATTCCAAGTACAATTTAATTTAATTTTCAGTGAAGAAATCATTCAATATTCAAGAACTTTTGCACTGCAAGTTCAAATGTCATGGAACCAAGCCCATGCACCCCTCCTCATCGAGACCTTCCAAAGACATCAAGAATGTGATCTGAAGCATCATAACTACAAGACAAAACAAAACAAACTACCTTCCTTCATAGATAGATGTCAAATATTACACCCATGACTTATCACAATTACAATGTCACTAGTTTAAAATTTGAAAAAAAATTAAAACAGAAATATTTCTAGCCGAGCATTCGGTCATAGCTCACATGATACACATTGGCAAGTATTTGATTGAGTGTTCAGTAGCCCATCCTTGAACTATTTCAGTGTCCACACATTGGTTTGCAAGTTCAATGATGAGAAGGTTTACCTTAAGCCCATCTTGGATGTACATTTATTGTTGAAGGTCAAAATATTGAATACGAATATAGTTGGTCTTAACAAGGCAAAATGGAGGGGTCCTATAGGTTTGGTCCACCATCATAACTTCGGTAGGTGCCAAGTCCAAACCATATGCCATACCCATGATTGACAAGTAGCATTTTGTTGTCAAATATTTAGTTATTTAAAAAAACAAGGTTGAATAGCTTCAAATTTAATTTTCAAGAAATTTCAACAAATGAAGAATAAGCATGCAAAGTAAGTATTCATCTTGTGTTTGTGTATTTGTAAGAGTAACCCAATGGTTGTGACTGGAGTTCAATTCTCAACAATTTCAGCAAATGTCAATAAAATTTTCTTTTTATTTGGGCTAGACTTTTCGTAAATTATTTTGTGCCCTACATGAATCATAAGAGGATAGTAGTTACAAGATCAATTTTTAAAATCTATATAAACATCATGCAAAAATTCACATGACAAATCTACAAATCCACATGATTAGTTAATTATAGAATAAACTATTAGTTATAATTTTAAAAAAGAAATCTAACGATTAGGATTTAGTTTTTTTTTTTTAAATTAAATTTTAGACAAAACATTGTAAACATGTATTTATTCAATCATCATCTAATAATGAGAGAAAACATTATTAATATTTATTGTTGCATTTAATAAAATCCAAAAATTCCTTTAAATTTTCAACTTCCAAATGGTCAAGTTTTAATTCTGAACTTTTCAGAAGTTCAGCTTGTAGGGTTTAGGGTTGACCTAAACCCTACACAACCTAAACCCTAAACCCTTCATAGCATGCCCGGTACAGCCCCTTCTGTTGTGCGATGTTTCAAGACGAGGTCTGAGTTGTATTAGCAGCAAGCTTGGAGCGAGAGGACCTCGGCTGATCGACAGCTTCAATGATCGGAATTAGTCACAATTTTCGTCCTTCTCTACGCTTCTTCTTGTCTAGCAGCCAATTATGAAAATTGGGTTTCCGTCTTTTTTGCCCTCTTCCTTCCTCTTCCACTTCTTCAAACAGTTATATATGGCGCGACTAAGTCTGGGAATCATAGTGTCTATACTTGTGAAGCTCTTCTGTTTCTCCCTATAATCTGCACCCGAAGATTTCCATGCCATTTGGTTTGCAGTTTCCTAAGAAGATAGATACGTGTAACGGATCATGAAGCTTTCTGCTGAAAGATATAGTGATCGCGCACCTATGGCACATTTCTCACACATGTTACTAGTGTCTTTGGAGAGTGGAAACGACAATTCCGTTGGCTTTCGTAGGTTCTCGGCATTTTTGAAAACATGAAAGCTCAGGTGTCCATGTGAAGTGCGGACCGGAGGGTGGACAGTTATGGAGAGTGAAGCAAAATTATGTAAGAGTTTGGAGTTTGTGGGTCAGCAAGTGCGAGTTCAAGCAAGCCCAGAGGGCCATCTCACACCACCAGCAAATGGAAGCACTTTGCCTCAACCTCTCTATGCTTCACCACCTGGGCAGGTCCCTTGTTCTCCTTGCATGCCAAGACTTCTTTTCTTGCTGGATTTGTACGTTTTATCCGCACTCAAGAATGTCTTTGAGGAGAAATGCAGCATTTGGGTTTACATCTGAATTTTGAAGATTTCTGCAACAGGGTTGATTTTGTGGTGCCAAAACCCTAAAAAAGATTGGAACCCTAAATTGCTGGGGTGAACAAATCATCAAAGGCTTGACCACATTTCTGGGCATTGCTTGTTAACAATTCTGCAGGTCATCATGACTGATGAGCAGCTGGAGACCTTGAGACGCCAGATTTCAGTATATGCAACCATTTGCCAACAGCTGGTGGAAATGCACAAAGCTAGCCTTGCCAATCAACCTCCTCCTCTGCCTGGTAAGGCAAAAGTGATTATTTTCATATGCAATCCTTGTAGTCTGGATGATATGGAAACATGAGTGTTAGTGAAAAAAAACCCAACAGAAGTCCATTGGAATTCCAGCTTGAATTTGGCACAATATACCCTATCCCTTTTGCTTGGCCACTTTGGGTTCAACTTTCTTGTGTGCTCCCTACATACTATCTAAATCTCAGGAAGTGGCCATTCTTATTGTAATCCAAGGCAGAGAAATTCTAATGTCAGAGGTGATGGGTGCAGAAAGAAACCTTGGACCTTATTTGGGCCTTTTGCAGACATTAACATCTAGTGCTTCTCCAGCAGCAACTTCAACATCAGACTAAGTGTTGGAGTCTAGGTTACCTATTATTGTGCAGTGCCTCATTGTGTTATGTCAAAATTTGGGCAATCTAGCTGCCCCGCGTACTGCAAGGACAGAACTCAAATGTTTGGCCACAAGAGCTGATTCCTTTTTTGTTTTTTTGCTGATTTTTGAACCATGAAATTTTCTACAGATGATGGTTTTGGGGTTTCAGGGTTTTAGGGTGATTGGGTATTTTGGGGTCTAATGCATAGGGCACCTGAAGAGTTGTGACCATGCATGAAAAGTCACTGTCTGCAATGTCAAAAGGCATGCCCTTTGGAGACTAGCAGTCATAAGAACTTCTTACAGGTTTTGGGGGTGATAGAAGAACTTAGGTCAAGCACAAGCTAGAGGGAGAATAGTTCATCTCTTTTTGACCACCAACAAAAATCAGGCAATTCAGGATTATGAAGTGAGCATACAGCTTACATTTACTGTAATTGTGAGTGGCAGGTATTATAATTGGGGGACAACATTTGTCATATGATCAGATGGGGACACCCAACCACAAGCCCACAACCCGGCTGCGTTGGAGTCCTAGCCAGATCCAGCTCCAAATTCTAGAGAGGCTGTTTGAGCAGGGTAATGGCACCCCCAACAGGCAACACATTAAAGAAATTACAGATGAGTTAAGACGGCATGGCCAAATTGGTGAAACCAATGTCTATAACTGGTTCCAAAATCGCAAAGCCCGTGCCAAGAGGAGACACCAGCAGGTAGGCCAGAGCTGTAGAACCTGCTTGAACCGAGCCAAGGATGCTCTGCAGGTTACTCAATGAAACTTGCCCAGGAGTTCTTTCTTGCCATCAAGGAATTCCTTGATCTTCAATTTCATGCCTACTTTTGGAACCTTGCCAAGGGTTTAAACCCCAAACATGATGTTTCTGTTGCATTGTTATTCAATTTGAGGTGTTTGTTGCTGAAATCTAACTCTTCAATGGTTTTTCATCTGTCATGCTTTCGGTTTTTTAAAGCATCCCAAGTGTTGGGCGGATCTTACAGCACATTGACAATTTCATCTTTTCTAGGTTTCCCTGAAGGATGGGGAGTCAGAGGCAGAGACAGATGTTGATTCTCCCAGGCAGAAGAGGCTAAGGTGTGATGTAGAGGTGAACCAGAATAACTCTGAAACTTTTGCGGATAAAAATGGGGTCAGTTCTGATGGAGGAAACCAAGATGAAAATGAGCAGAATCCTGGACAGATGCATCACTGTGAACAGCCAGAAGATACAGTGACATCAGTGCTTCTGCAGCAAGTTGACATCAAACACAACATTTCTTTCATATCAGGAGGCTTGGATCCACACAGTTTTACCCAAGGTCGTAACTTCTTTGTATTTTGGGAAGTTTTGCAGAATTGGTCACTCAATGGTCTCATCAGTTATGTAGATACCAGCTTTAATGCCATCAAAATGTAAGATGTCTCTGTTGCCCGTAAACTGGATACCCCACCCCCTTGTCTGGAGATGAGGCTTTCACCAGTTGGCATCTTTAATACATACATACATACATACATATATATATATATATAGATATTCTAGTCTATTCCAGAAATCATAGTCTTCAGCAATAAACCTGCTTTCAACTGCTGACACCGCAAGTGAGTTCTCAGCTGTTCTTGCCGTCTGTGGTTTCTGATCCCTTCCTCCTCCAATTCCCATTAACCTGTGAGTATGGAGATTTTGTTTTAGTCTTAGAGATGATTTTCAACTTAGGTCAGGCTCTTGGGGCATTTCAGAGGGGCATCGCACTGTATTGGATGGTATTGTCAAGCCTGTGACATGACTCCCTCTTGAAATTATCTGTGTTTATATCTACACTTTCAAATCTGCATAAATGCTCAGAGCTTTCAGATGGGCACCTTTCATGTGTCTTTCATGTGTTATTTCTTCCTTTGATTGCTTAGACATTTCTTGCAGCCTGCTGTCAATCATGAGACAACAACTTACTGAATGGTTGGAACATGAACTCTGCCAAATTCTGTTTGTAGCAGGTGCTACTGAATCCAGCACGGTGAAGATGGTGGATGACAACAGCAAACCATGGCAGGCAGCAGTGGAGACAAATGGGGTGGGTACTCTTCCTGGTAATTCAGTGGGTCAGCTTATCCCAAGTGGTGTGGAGAGTCCATTATTGAACCCTGTCCAGATTGAAGAACGGTACAGCTTGGCAGGGTAGGTACCTTAAGCCTCTGTTTACATTATCTTCATCTTTTGATGTAATCTCCACAATTTGGTCTCCTTTGAGATCATGTTTCCTGCAGAGTTTGCTTACTGTAGCCTTGTGATCAGGGGCCCAGTTCCCAGTATGGATAAATCTCGAAAATGGGCAGAGAGAGGATAGAAGGAAGTGCAGGGGGCTGCATCCACCTTCTGGAACCACCCTCACACCCAGTGATGGCTCCTAACCCCCAAATTGAGGAAATTTCTAACTACTTCAGACAGTTTAGGGAACAGTAACTTTCAGCTATTTCAAGCCCAGGAAAAAAGGACTTGAGGAACCTGGAGTTCAACTATTAAAACACAGGAAAAATTCATACTAATGATACCATCTTTCTGCCCTCTCTTTGGCAAGCCTTACTGTCATTTACTGATTCCAATCGATTGAGATTTCCTGGACATTGTTCACTCATCAGAGAAAATCCAACATGGAACTATGTGGATTACATACTATAATAGCAGGTTGTTATTAACCACATTGTAGAGGGCTATAGGTCCTGTGTAGTGCTTGACAGTGTAAATTGGTCCAATTTTTGTTTTCTGCACATTTCTTTCTCTGGAGGATTCTGAAATGAGATAAGCATATACACTCAGATGATATGTTTGTAACTCTGTTAAAGTTGTCATTGCTTCAATTTGGTGTTGTGTTCTTTTGTCATAATCTATTCTTTAGTTTCATCAAATTCTTAACTTTCTGGTTTCCCCTGTTGTCTCAACTCTTTGAAAGTGGACTCAAGTTGCTTAAGCTTTTATGAGCTTCTTCAATCTCCTTCACGTTCTGCAGCCTAGGAATGGTGAAACAGCTGAATTCCATGGAACAGGTGGGAGATGGAGCAGCAGCTGCGACTTCACACTCTGGTAGACATGATGACTTTAAAGTATGAAGTAAGTCATGCAGTTGCTGAAAAAAAGGTAAATTCTTAACCAATCCCTTGGTTATGAATGCTACATATTAGCAAACACTTGCAATCATAAGTCTCATTTCTCTTAAGTAGACAGAGCATTGATGGAAAAGGGACTCCAGACTGATTCTCTGCCTCGGATGTTTCTTACAAGTTGTGTATTGTTTTAAATTGCTCAATTTTTTCTGGCATGGGTATGTCACATACCATACTGCATTTTCAGATTTGGAAGTGATTGTACTTGGACTCTGCATTACTATGCATTTACTAGGGATGATCAACTAATTAAAAAAAATGAATTGATTTTGTGGAAATTAAGTTTCATTCGAATGAAAATATTGAATGACATTGCATGCAACTTGAATTCAGATTCAATTTAAGAGAAATGAGATGCAAGTTGGTGTAGAGGGTATTGAAAATTTATTCATGACTACAATGGTGAAAAAATGTATAAATTTAAATATGACACATGTTCCAAAAAAAAACCTTTCCATTCCTCTTTACTTGAGAATTGGTTAAATAGATTTTGGTTTGGAACTATCATTGGGATTTTTTTTAAATGCCTTTTTCACTGCTCCTACATGTACAACTACTATAATTACTCTTGAACTTGTGCATTAAATGCTGAGTTTCAAGATTACATGCTTGAAATATTAAAAAAAATTTATGCATATTGATGTAGAAATTTTGGGTATTTGAGATAATTGTGTAAAGTTGTATCTAAGTCCATTGTTTTCTTTGTTTTCATTACTCAATATCTAACATGTAGATGATTTATTAGTCACATGTTTACCTTTATGACTCCCTTTAAGTTCTTGGATAAAAGCCCCTAGTCCTTGCAACCAAGAACTATGGAGGAAATCATGTATTACTTCTATTTTGATGAGGTCTTTTCATGGATGGTAAAAGCAATCATTAATCATCAATATCTTCCTATTTTGGCATAATATTATGTCGGAAATTGTATAAATAATAGCCAAACTTGAATTTTTAAAGTAAAACAATTATTTTGCACTTGAGTATTGAACTAAATAAGTTACTACTATAATTTCAATGTTTTGTCTATTTGGTAAAAATCAGTTTTTTGCCACGTGCATTAAAATTTTGGTCACACAAAAAGTTGAAATTGAATTGTTTTTCAATTTCTATTTAATATATTCAATGTTTGATTTCAAACAAGATTTTCTTCCTTTTTCTTAAAATCTTGAATTTATTATTTTTTTTTTTGTGTTGAAATTTTGCCATGTTTGGTGCCCTCAAAAAATGACATTGAATTCTAAAAAACATTGTCCTGGGAAAATATCCTTGTTAAATCACCATATTATGAGAAAGGGAAAAAAGGGAGACAAAAAGAATACCCCCCTTTTTCTCCAACCACCCAACCCCACCCAAGAAACAAGTCCTTCCCCCTCCCAATACCACTTAATAAAACTCCTTTATTTTTCAAGTTCACTAAAACCCCACATAAAAAAAAAACCCTTGAGAGATGAAATTTTTTAAAAAAATATTTAACCCTATGCTTTCTTCACCCAACTTTTTTTTAAAAAATTTGACACCTAAACTTATCCATTTAACCTACTTTTGAATTTTGGTCCCTATACCTGCTCAAAAGGTGTTTCCACAATGTCTATGTACATGACATAACCAACAAACGTCATAATTACAATTTCACATTCAATCATGTAATTTTTGCAAGGTTGTCCATATATTTGTTGAAACCATGCCACAATTCAACCATTTTAAGATCATACTTACATGTATATAATTGGTTGTATTTCATGAGCATCCTTCTATAGAAATGCAAAGTAATTTATTAAAAGTTTTACGCACATAGGAAAAATGGAAAGGTTGTGGATTAGGGTTGTTTGCTATGATGTTTAAAGGTTCATTTTAGGGGTGAATTAACAATAAAAATGACTAGCTCCACATGTTATCAATGCTTAATTTTACACATTTTGAAATGTTAAAAGTAGTTAATGTTAAAAGTGTTTGGTGTACTTATGCAATAGATTTTTAAATATATTATGGGAACATCTAAGTAAGTTTGAAATGATTGTAATAAATTTAAAATATTGAAAAGCATTGTTTAAGCATTGCAACTAGTGCTTTTGTTGATTATGTTTGATTTTAAATGATTTTTAAATGGCATTTTCTTGAAAATAATTGATATACACCTTTACACAATAATATGATGTGATAAATTTTTGGGTCATAACAATTAAAACAATTCATCTATAGGATTATTAATCATAGGTTAAATTTTTTTTTCCCATGTTAAATCATGTTTTGCCACATCATTTTGATTGGTCAACCCATTACCTTTTAGGTAGTAGATAAATATTATAAATTTGCAAATGTGTCAATGGTCAACTCATTGCATAAATATTGTAAAATTTCAAAATAACCATGATGTTATCATCCTTTGCATAACCATTTTCCTATAAAATTTATATGATATTTCATGCCTTATGATCTTGGGGGGACACTTAGTGTAAAGTTTCAGATTTACATGCGCCAAACGACTATTTGTAGGGGGGAATTAGATAATTGTCTAAGATTTTTTTTATCACCCAATTATTATTATTATTATTAATATATACATATTAAAGTCACCCTATAATAATTATAATACATTATTTCAGATTATTACATACCCTATATTATAATTAAATTGATTGTTTGAATAAAATGTACCCTATTTAAAAACTAATTATCTTATAATTTTACCCAACAACCAATATATTGCACCTTATATTTTTAGTCATGTATTTTTTACTTTTTTTTATCGGTGTCTCCCCCCCACCCCAAGTTTATGACAATTATTAAAAGCAAAGGAATTGGCAATAGATCATTCATTTAACATGTGTTTAAAAGTTTACATCCCCTCTAAACAACCCATAATACAATGTTTACAACCTATAATGATAGTTCTAAAAATTCTTGAAAACCCTTTCACTTATGGCATAAGCTTAAGCTACAACAAAATGTTATACATCCCCACAAATCAAACAAGTCATTCAATTTGGTTTGTCAAAATCTAGGGTGATGCACAATATGTACATCTTAATGGGGTTTTTTTTTGTAAAATGAATAAATATTTTAATCTAATTACATTGTATCACTTTTATAATGGGTAATCGTTCATCAAGAACTTTTTAAAACTTTGACATCTTTAGTCTCATCAAACTATTGATTTAGTTTAAAGAAGTCAAAAGTTGAAAATGATTGTGAATTTTTGTCAAAATTGACCCATTCAAAAGATTTTAAAAGAAGTTTTCAACCTTTAATATTGATCATAGTTCTTCACAAATTTTTAAAAAGATTTATATGCATCATTAGGAACTCTTCAAATCAACAACCCAATTTTCTACCTTTAAATCAATTGGAGATCTACCTTTTGATTAAAAATTTAGAAAATATTTCAATGATGATGCGAATACACCCACCAAACAAGGTTAAAATAGTGAAAAAAAGTCCTTGGAAACTGGGTCGCAATGAAATTGTTCTTTGCAATGCTTTTGGTTGTACAATTTTTGATTAATTATACACATTTGGTTCATGTTTATTCATTCAATAAAAATAAATCTTCGTGCATTTGTTTTAAAACATGTTTCAATAGGTTGATTGGGTCAACACAAGAAACCATAACCTTGTTCACATTTTATAATTTAGTATGTTGTTATTTATTATTTATATATTTTAATCCAATATTTAGTAATAATTTAAATAATTATCAATTTAAATCACTTATTATTATTAAAATTCAGGGTTTCAAAAATTGTCCAAGTTGACTACTTCATCCATTTCGATTAAAAAATGTTTCCATTTTGATTAAAAGCCCTTGGCTTAAATGACATGTGTATTTTTTAAGTAATGAACATGACTAAAATGTTTGATTATTTATCAAATTAAACATTTGGTCAAGTTAAACAAAAAATTGACTACTTTGGTCAAATTGGCCCCTAGGTTTTAGTGAAGTGGGACATTTAATCAAGTTAAACAAAATAAAATGCTTGATCAAAATGACCAATGGTTTTCTAGTCAATTTTGACATCCTTTGCTAATTAATAGGCCAAGTTAACTAGTTATTACCTAGGTTAGGTAGGTAGCTTGTAGTTACCTACCTACTTATTACTTAAATTAAGTAGGTAAATTTAAATAGATAAATAGTCAAAGCCTATCTACCTACCTACCTAGTTACTACCTAGGTTAAGTAAATAACCAAAGCCCATCTACCTACCTACACCTACCTACCTACTTCCTTACCTAGTTATTATCTTATCTAAGTAAGTAACTTTGATATGCCTACCTACTTACCTCTTACCTCCTACATATTTACTTCCTACCTCTTTTACATGGCTATCATCTTGCTATTTACCTCCAACTTATTTACTAATTATTTAATTTTCTTACATAAATAGTGATGTGAAATAAAAAAACCTTGACAAAAAAGTCATCTTTTGGAGGTGTAGTCCATCAATGAAAACTTGGTTTGTCATTGTAAAAGTGAAAGGTTCCATTCCTTATACTTTCAACTTATATGCATGTTTAAAGGACTAAGGTGGGTATGCTAGATTGAAATAATTAGGTAGGTTAGGTTAGGTTAGACTTACCATTTATTTACTTGCCTTTTTATGACCTACCTAAACCAGTTTATCTACTTATACTTTTAAAATATTTTAAAATATTATTATAAAAAATTATTTAAATATAAATAACAATTTGATTAGTCAAATGGTCCATTATCTACTAATAAAAATGACCAATCAAATAATCTCTTATTCTACTATTAAAAAAAACCACCTTAGACACAATACCAAATTCAAATCAATTTGTTTAGATTGACGAAGCGATATTTTTGACACTTGTCATTTTGTGTATTTTTTTACTAAAAAATCCAATAAAATAAAGATGTTTTTGTAATAATGTTTGTAAAAAAAATTTATCATAAACTATTAATCACATGTACATGATTGTCATATACACTATGTTTAATGCAACAAGTATGATTTTACTATAATACCATGGAAGTCTTCAACTATAATCATTTATGTTAGAAAAATAAGCTATCTAAGAAGGAATTAAAATACCTTTTTTTCTCTTTCAAATCCTATGTAAAATGAATGTGCACATTCTTATAAATTGTTAACATTTGGTGCAAGCTCAAGGGGTTTGGCCTTATTTCATTATGCGCATTAATCTCATGATTAATAGGGTATGGAAGTTCAATTGCACATGACCTTAATTGCAAATTTTCAAGTATTTTTTACCCAAACCCCTTCAAGTTATATTTATAGACTATGTAAATTTAAATTTAGAAATTTGTGTCATTAAAAGCATTTTTGCCATGTAAAGGGTTTTTATTTGCAACCTATTATCTACAATACCAACAACTTGTTTACACTATTAAAAGTAAAGTGTGGCCTTTGGACATTCGTTTATTTACCTTTTTGGTATAAAAATGAATTAAATGATCATAACCTTTGACTAATTAGATGGAAACAAACATATTCATTTGTGTGATTTAAAAACTGACCAAAGGAGGTAACATATGAATGCAAAATCATCACGAACATGGGCATGTTTTTCTGAAGATTGGTGTAATATGGGGCTTCAAGTTTTGTGAATAAAAGTCTTTACATCTAGAAACAATCTATGTACCATGTATGTACATTTTCCAAAAGCTATTTGGATGACTGAATTTTATTTAATAATAATATTTTCTGACCAACCAGTCAAGAAAACTTGACAATTGATAAAAGGCCAAACAAAAGAGTAATTCTCTCTTTTTGTTCCATCTCTTTCTTTTCTCTCTTTTTTCTTTCAAGTGATAGGACCTGACAAAGCCATGAGCTTTGCCAAGGATTTTTTCCCCTTTCCCCCTTCCTTTCTCCTCTATCTTTTCTTGTGTGATAGGACCTAATAGAGCTACAAGTTCTATTGAGGTGGGTTTTTCCCCAATCCTTCCTCTTTCTCCTATCTTTCCTTCTCTCACATAATAAACCCTACAAAGCTCCAAGCTTTGCTAAGTGTTTTTTTTCCTTCTCCTTTTTCATTTATCTCCCTTTTCCTTTTATCTCTTCCATCTCCCCCCTATTCTTCCCCCTCTCTTTCTTCTTTTTTTTTGCATGTGACATAATGGGACAACATGCAAGTTTTGATAGGTTTGTTGTTCTTTCTTTTGTTATTTCCTTTCCTATCTTGCATGGCACAACATCCCACCTCTTTCTCCTTTCTTTTTTATAAGAAGAAAGGAGAAGAAAAGAAAGATGAATAAGAATTTTTAAAATTCAATTTCTTCATCTCATCTTTATTTATTTCCTTTCGTTTGTTTTTTCTTGTTTCATATTGTTGTTCTTTTATTTTTCTTTTCCTTCTTGTTCCTTTTATGCAATTTTCCTTTCATTTTGTGTCTTGTTGTTTTTATTCATTTTTTTCATTTTTATGTTGAGGCTTAATGTTTTTTACAAAACTAATCGTTCTTTTCATGGAACAAAATCTACAAAATCTATGACATTAGGAAAGAGAAGTTCGTGATAAAGGTCACATTGAGTACTCTTGCCATATATATGGTTTAACATGCGCTCTCAACAAGTCAAACTACACCCATTTACTGTTAAAATGCACACAATTATTAACCAAGGAATACATCTAATTAAGAGTCTCCATTTAAAGCACATTAGTAAAAAAATTAATATCATTATGCAAGAAATTAGTTTTGGCCTTTTGGATTTTGTGGACATACGTTTTTGTCCATCATCTTCTTGTACACACTTGTTTTCGTTTTGCAAATTTTGTATAATCTTGGTTAGTCTTAATATTCATTATCACTTAGGGTGAGAAATGACATTTGTATATGAAATAACCATCCTATTGTTCAATGTTGGTGCACTCTTAATTGTTGTCACTTTATTTTATAGCTATTTAACATTTTTTTGCTAAATCTTTCTGTTCCTAACTATATCTAGAACTATAGTTATGTGTTTAGATTATTTCAAAGAAGAAAGTTTGAATGCATTTGAATCAACTGTTTTAATTTTGTTCTCTACTTACTTTATTTGTAGTATGTTTTTAATGATGTCGGCTTATGATCTAATTGTCATGTATTTAATTATCAAGTTTCAAAGTTTATGATTTTATATAATTGCAGCATTAAAAAAAAATTCTAATTTTTCCTCAAAAGTTGGCTTAAAATGTTGTATTTTAGGTCCATTTTCCTCTGAAATTTTATTGTTAGGTTGGTGATAGTTTTGGAATGTATCCCAAATGTAGGTATTGTAATATGCCTTTGTGCACCCAATGTAATAATACATACAATGTAGGTTCACTTCTTATTAGCATTGAAGGGTTAAAGGTATGTAGGCCCATGAGGCTTAAATGAAGGACGAGAAAGTTTTTACAATATTTGGATATTGCAAAAACAACATCAAATCTTTTTGCATTGGTAGGTGTAGTTTGTTGTTAGTCTATAGAAGCTAGGTAGGTGGGCCTACATAGGTAGGGCCATGTTAATGAGTGGATGGTAGGTAGGTAGGTGCAAGTAGGTTGTACATATGGACATTATTTTTTCTTTACTATAATGATTAATTGACTAATTAATTAATTAATTCTGAGTGAGTTTTTGCCGCTTGGCAACAAAAAGAAATCCTATGTGACCTATGAACATACAAAGGATTTTTTGCAAAAAAAAGTGCAAAGTTGCCCAAAGGATTTTTTTGGGGGCTGAAATCCCCATATTTATTACACATTAATAGGTTCTATTTAGGTCCCCAAAATAGATATAACAGGCTTTGTAAAGTTTTCTACTTTCCTCTTCTACCTGTAGCCAAATTTGGCTAATTCCTCTTGTGGATGATCTCACAAATTTTACCAACAGAAGCATGAATCGCCAGTATGACTCCATCACAAAATTTAAAATAAAATTATTAAAATTATTTAACATTAATTATTAACAATTTAAATAAATTTTAAAAAAAAAAAAAAAAAAAAAAAAAAAAAAAAAAAAAAAAAAAAAAAAAAAAAAAAA
>Ga0116231_10008532_pt1 | contig 17923 bp, 13 predicted proteins | sample S1TSphgellanicum_2_FD_89695 | JGI IMG/M metagenome (GOLD analysis project Ga0116231, IMG submission 89695) | Host-associated microbial communities from peat moss isolated from Minnesota, USA - S1T2_Fd - Sphagnum magellanicum MG | ecosystem: Host-associated > Plants > Peat moss > Unclassified...
ACTCATGTAACTTGTTTGTTAACATTCAAAACGTATAAATATAATGAGTTACAAGTGTCCCCTACAACTCAAAAATTACGTTGCAAGGCTAGTTGCAAAACCCCCCTTTTTCTCATAGTGCCCTTAAGTGTGGTAGCTTGTGAATTAGTGGCATCCTAAACTCCATTAAAACTTGATGCATCAGCCTTTGTCGTGTTCATGATGCTTAAGAAATTACCAATAACAACTTTAGATCTTGAACCTACACAAATTTTATCTCCAGCTTGGAATCCCCTTACACACAAATCATGATAGAAAAAGAAATTAGAAACATATAAATACAATTCTAGACTTGGGATGAAATCATAAGAAAACGTTTGAAAAATATGCATGAATATGAAGATTAATTCCTTTGTTGACATTAGATTAATTATGACATCAACAAAGAGGCATCATGAGTAACAATCAACTTGTCTGTAATGGTTCTATTAATGCATAGTCTCTTAAAAACGAACAAAGACAACAAAAAAACCATTCAAGACCTAATGAAATGATATGACAATAAGTACTCCAAATCTGGACATAAGTATTTGCATGAATGTAAAGATTCAATTTTGAATCAAGGTTAAGGAATTAGATTAATGACTTTTAAAAGGGAAAGGAAAGTAAGGAATTATACAAATTGACACTAAGCACAAGATTATTTTGGATTCCATGGACTTCAAATGGATTTACATGACAACATGAAAATAGATTGGATTTTTCATGGATTTACATGCCACTAGTCCTAAAACCCATAAATAAATTGGACTTCTAGGACAAGTAACCTTGAACTTAGGACTACCATTGGACTTGCAATGAACTTACAAGCCATTAGTCTTGAAGAAAAGGAACAAAATGTACTTCTAGGACAAGCAACCTTGAACTTAGGACTACCATTGGATTAGAAATACATCAAATTTGATCAAGTAGGATTAACATAGGACTTGAGTTCCAATGTCCAAACTACCTGAAGTAATACTTAAATTTGCACAATTTTTCTACATAGCCATATGCATATTTAATTATATCTAGTAACCAAAGTTATTCCAGCACTAGTCCTGACCTTGTAGTGGACTTACAGGGCTCCATCCTTGTAACTTAAAGTTTTAATGCACTCTAACTAGACTTAAAAGCACTATTTGGTATCAAAATCTGGACTTTCAAATGACCAACTTAAAGATTCTTGTAATAATTCATGTTCAATAAGATTGAACCAGTACCTAGATCTTAATCTACCAACCTTAATCAATCTTCTATTGATTCTACGATTTACAAGATCATATCTAGTATGGCCCAAGAACTCTGAATTCTTTCATTCAAACATGAAATAATTAAAGACTGAACTTAAATTAGGTTTCTAAACTCAAACATGAAACAAAAATAAATTTCACATTTCACAAGTAGAATCTTACCTTAAGCATAAGCTTCATCCTTCAATCTTTGCAACCATGTGCTTTACATTAATGATTTAACTTTCACAAATGTCAGCACCTCTTCATTCAAGGGTCAAATCCCAACAACAACTAGCCAATTATGATGGAATTCTTCCTTACAATCAACAATCTTGCAACATGGCTGAGAAGCCTTGTAGTATGCCATACAAGACACATGGTATGTGTGACCACAACTAATAATAAATATATCATTGCTAGGAAACCAGTGTGCATAAACAAGGCATTCATTGATAATAAATGTAGATTTACTTGGGCAATATATAGTAAGAGGTTTAGGTCTATAATTAAGATCATGAAGCATGGGTAGTGGGTGAATTGTACACCCCCCGTCTTTTTGCATTTTCCTCAATAGTTCTTAAAGCATTGTCACCTCTAATTCAAGTTCACCTATCCTAGATTTTTTCTTCTCAAACAAAGTAACAAATTTTGCTACCTTGGCCACTTGACCTTCCCAAACCAATTCTTATTCTTTTAATTTTGACATTTGAAACCTTTTGGTGTTGAAAAACCATTCCTTATTTGTTTCAAGTGCTTTGAATTCGGTTTGAAAAACACCTTAACAAACCATGCTTGATCTATATTATGCTCGCCGCTAAGATGCTCAGTTGACACTTGAACCTTGATAGGAAGATGGCTTCTTTCCAAATTAATGCAAAAGGTTTAAGGACTTAGGATGAACCAATGTAAATGAGTATAAGCTTCACTACTCGAAAACACCCAGTACTTACTAGGTTCAAAATGAACTTGAATACTATTAATGTTCTCGCTTGATGACCTTTCAAAATCCTTAAGGTTTGCCTACACAGGAGAAAGGATAGTAGATTGTAAGGCGACTTCCAATTGTTTTTCAACCATAGCCAATTGTTGAGCAATTACCACATGCACATTTTGAGAATCTTCCAAGGTGATCTTACACCTCCTTTTGGCAACAATCACCTCTTCATTTTCGATAGTAGCAACATTGATTGTTTTCTTCACACTTCCCAACACAGTTTTTTTAACTTGCATCATCTCTTCACAACTTTGAATCTCCTCTAAATGCTAATTAGGGCTGAATTGAAATCATGACAATTTACTCATCGTCTATCCCTTGCTCAAAAATTGAACTCCTTTGCTTTTCAAACCTTTTGCATTAATAATTTCAAACTCAATCTTTGATTGTCTAGAAGTTGGGGGGCACGAAGTTTGCTTCCCTTCATGAACACCACCAAATTCTACTTATTAAGCCAAATGGGTTGCCTTCATCTCCTTCAATTTCGTAACATACTCGCCACAATAAATTACATATTTCACCCAATTGGGTGGGTTGCCATTGAGCCAATAGATCACACCTCATGTAAAGGCTTTGTTAATCTAGTCATTTGTCACTTTGTGCTTCCCCATGACCCTTTTATAAAGTTCAAAAATACTCTGTACCACCTGAGTAGAAACCTTTCTATCATATCTATACCCATTCTTTGAAATTTTGGGCCCAAAAACTTTTTCAATTTGGGATGTCAAACTTAGAACATCAATCCTTCTTATTGCTAACCCCATGTTTTCAACATACTAGGCTACATCACAAACCATGGTCAAAAAATTCCTGATCAGTTACACAATAAATCTAGAAAACCCTAAAACAAAAAACTGTAATTGCACAAAAAAATTCTCCTTTCACTAAGATTTTCAATGAGTAGTTACACAATGAATCTAGAAATCACAAATGCATGAAAACCTCTTGTTTCACCAAGCTTTCCAATGAGCAGGTAAACAACAATGAAATAACTAAAATAAGAAAACATATAATGCAAATGTTCTAAATTGTTTATATTAATCACTAAACTTTCAAAATCTAAGGTGCAGTTGTTGTTTAGGTTTGTGTTGCCAAGCTTTGCAATGAAGTATCTCAAGAGTAAGCTAAAATAGTTACATGCAAGAGAACAAGGAATAAGAGGTGGGGTGCAATTGAGTCACCCAACAATCTTGCAAATTTTGAAAATTCCTCCCAAAAAAAAGGACTTGCAAGACACAAGGTTTGATTTTGATTAGGTCAAAAATCTAGCAAGACTATAATTTTAAAGTCCTAAAAGTTGTTCTTAATGGGTATACCTAATCTTGAATATGGCCATTGGTTAATTAGCAACAACTAAATCATGTGTAATCAATCTATCTTCTTGTAGTTTTTCTAGCTTTGACAAACACATTATTATTATTTAGATAGGTATTGGATCTACATTTTTTCAAAGTTTAAATGCTTACAAATATTCTATAGGTAATATTAAATGTAATCCAAGACAAGTTGAAAAGGTGTGTGACCGGTTCCAACTTTGTATATGTTGTTTGGTATGAAAATAGTATTGTGGACAAGTGTTCCTCCTAGTCATTCCAATTTTCATTAACTAATTTAGTTAGTAAGGTTCCAAAAACCTTGTTAATTAGTAGATTTAGCTTAACCATTTCCTTGTGGGTAGTAAATAATAAAATTAGTATGGTTAAGGATAAAATGATCAGTAAGGTATCTAATAACATCATTGATGAAATGGGTACCTTGATTAATGACAATTTGGTCAATGGAATCCAAACCAAGTAAAAATGTATTTGTATGAAAACTTAACAATCAATTGCAACATTGTTGGTACAAAACACTCATGTTTCCACCCATTTTGTTGCATAATCAATGGCTACTAGAATGTACCAATTCCCTAACAATCTATATATAGGTTTAATTGGTCCAATGAAATCCAAATGCCATTTTTGAAATGGTTATTTAGGTAAAGTGGTAACTAGTTTTGCCAAGTTTTACATGATAACTTGTTACTTGTTCATTGACATTAATAATAGGTTTTACAATATTTGTGAACATCTTGATTCATAGTGGGCCACCAATAATTGACAATAAGATCTTTTTGACAGTAATGTCAAAGGAAAAATCCTGCAATTACTCCATGTAACTCTTGTAGCACTATGAGTACCTATTCTAATTGTAAAACTCGACAAAATTTGTTATCTTGTCCAAATTGATATAATATTTTTTTTTGAAATAAAAAAGGTTTAACTTTCTAGGCTAAATGTTGTCTTTATGAAATAGTATATTTTTCTGGTGTCATTCTTTTTAACAAGTACTCATAAACATTTTGTAACCACTCAAGTTGTAATGTGAACATGTGAGCATCACCGGTTTGATTAAGTACTCCAACAGGTTTAGAGTTGGTGGGTAATTAACTTAAAGCCTTTACCATTAGGTGAGATCTACTAGGCTTGTACACAATCTCGAAATCATATTCTAAAAACAACAATAACCATCTAAATAACCTATCAAAAACTTGTAATGTGAATGCACAATTGAGTGGCTAAAAAATGACAAAAATTATAGTCCCCATGAGTCCATACAAGATTATCTAAAATGATTCAAATGGACACGGTTGTTAAAATTTAAAATGCTATTATTCTAATATTTGAATAATACATGTTCAATCACCTACAAACTTTCTTAAGTATATGTGAAAACTTATGTTTAATGTAACTAATGTCATTTTTTAATTTGAAAGTCTTAAAAGGAACCCACAAAATCCATATGAATAATGACCCATGTAAAATTTTCAAAAACATATTTTTTGGGACAAAGAAATTGAAAAACAAACCATATATTGCAACTCATATAGGGATTTATGAAAATATGGTCAAATTTTAACCATTCAAAAGTCCTTAACTATTAAATGGTTAAAGGTTTGAAAGAAAAAATTCTTGATATGAGTTTATCATTTTGTATTTCATCATATTTTGAGTCCAAATAACAAATTTGGAATGTGGATCAATATAATTTTTTCCATTTTGCGACGTTCCAATCAAACAACCAATCCATTTTTTTTTACTTCAAAAGTCCATTACTATTAATAAATGAGTTTTTTTATTAATAAATAACCACATAGTTCTCTTCATAATGAAATTGTTAATTTAGATCCAAGTCTCGATTACTAGATCTAAGGATATATTAATCACCATATGCATTTGAATAAAAGGTACCCATGAAAAAAAAATTGTTTTGTCACAAAACTGAGCCACTTGATTATGCATCTACACTATGGCTTGTTAACTAAATGTATTAAATTCATATGATCAACATTAAATATAAACCTATTACTTAAGAAATAATGTTAAACTTGTGTAAGGCATAGACCATAATTAAAACCTCTCTCTTAATAGTAATATAATTTCTCTTAACAAAATTTAATAGTTTAGAAGAATACATAACCAATTGTTCAAATTCACCAATTGGATTCTGAACATGTATTTGCCCCTATTGCTAGTTGAGATGTATTAGTATGAATATGAAATTTTAGTTTTCAATTGGGATTAATTTGAATGGGAGCTTGAATTTTGATGTCTTCCCAATTGGTTTGAAATGAAGTTGTCTAATCAAATACCTTCATTTTCCTAAGTAATTTTGTGATAGGACTTTCAAATAGAGGCAAAAACAATTATGGAACATTCATAGAATTGGGCCATTCCGTTGAACACCTAGACCTCTTGAGGTGTTTTGGGTACTATCATTTTGATTATGACCTTTATTTTCTTAGGAACATGTGTTTTTTTTTTCTTTAGAAAAAATCCCAAGATAATTCAAGAACAAACTATGAATTCACATTTCTTTGGATTGAAATTAATGCCAAGTTTTCTACACTTAAGGAAACACTTTATGAGTTTCTCTATATGGGTGGATAGGTCATTAAAAATAGTATAATCATCTAAAAAGATCTTCCTGAATAGATCAATGTACTCATGGAAAGCTTTTGTAACTACCCTTTAATAGGTAGGCAATCCATTTTTGACCCCAAAAGGCATCACAACCCATACAAAACCCCCCTAGTTAATAGCAAAAACAATTTTAATTGTATTCATCTTTAGATGTAATGGAAATTTGATGGTATCGAGAAAAATCATATAAGAAGGTATAAACTTCATGTCTAGTTACTATATTTATAACTTTATCTGGAAAAGGTAAAGGCTATGGATCTTTTTTTGTGGCAACATTTAGCTTTCTAAAATCCACATAAATTTTCAATTTGCCATTTTTTTTGGTCACTATGATTATTGGTGATAGCCAAGTAACCTCCTCAACAAGTTTAATGAAACCTATAGCAAGTAGCTTCTCAATGTCATGTTTGATAATGGGTGCACAATTAAGATTTAACTAGTACCTTGCTTGATGAACAAATGGTATCAATGTATCTAGCTCAATTCAATGTTGAGCTATTTTAGGTGGTATGCCCTTCAAATTTTTATAAGTCCACACAAAAATATTTTTGAACTTTTGGGTGAAAGCACAAATAGGTGGACAATTTGGATTATCATAATTGTAATTTTTCTGGATTACAGATGAACTTAAAATGTAAAATCATATCAAACATTAAAAATTTTCAATTTTTTCATTAACCATGTTGCAATAGACTTTAGTGAAAATCTTATTAAAAATTATGGATGAATTTAAAGAAAAGAATAGATTCATTGTGAACTTTTGAAATGTTGACATTATGTTTGTCACATACAGAAAATGAAAAATGTGGATTCAAAAAATATGTCATATTAATATTTAAATTAAATTAAAAAATAAGACACCATAAAATGAATAATTTAATTGTAAGATGCATTGAAATTTTTCCAATATATATATTTAAAATATTTAAAATATTAACTTGTTGTGATTTTTGTCATTTTTTACAATTGATATTCCATTTCACATTGAAATCTTTAAACTTTTCTCTAAATTTTTTGACTAATCACATGTTTAGGGATATTTATAAGGTGGTCTATTAATATTTATGACCAAAACCATAGGGGATAATTATAGGATTTATAGTTTGATAATTATTTTAAATGCAGGAATTGTAGTTAGTGTAAGATGCGGACTTTTCAAAATGTCAAACGCGAGCCACCTAACCATGCTTTTACCCTCCTTTAGCTATTCAACTAGTTGAACATGAATAACAAGTTCAAAATCAATGTTCATTTTCACCTATTATAAGTTCTCTTGAATGCCCATGTTGATTTTTATTAATTGTTCTTCTTTTGTGATAGTTTAGCAAACAATGTGTAGATTCCGAACTCTTTTTCAAGCAAGTCTCTCATCAATTGTCACATGGTCCAAACATGATAAAATATACCAAGAAAATAGTCCTATGAAAATTTAATTTCAAAAATAGTCTCTTTTCAACATTCACATTCAAAAAGATATTAAAACTCTATTTAAATTGCATTTTGAAATCATAGAGCTCTTCATCGAGTTTATTATAAATTTGAAGAATTTTTATGTTAAAAAATGGATGGAAAGTATGTTCTAAATTGACTAGTTGTTTAAATTTTTTAACATACATTTACATTGAACATTTTATAAATTATGGCCATAATATGAAAAGTTGAAACTATATTCATACACATTAAGGCTTTATCAACTTGAAAGTACAATAATTTTAATTGATATTTTACTTTCATGTACTTGTAACTCTATTTTGCAAAAGTGGACACATACTTTCCAGTACTTACATTTCAAAAAATGTACTTAAATGCATATTAAAACATGTGGTTCTTCAATATTATTGATCATTGAGTTAAAATAATACTCATGAATCCAATATATTAAGGCATAACTAATGGGTACTTTCTAAAAGTAGTAAGTGTCATTAACTAGCATAATGTACCATGCTTATGCCCGATATCTCCCACTTTAGGTAGGAAGAATGTCTTTGGGAAGTGTTGCTTAAAAATATCATGAGGTATAGTTATTTGAAAAGGTAGTTCAACAATTGCATCAGGTACTTATTCAACTAACCCAATATCTATTGATGGAATAAAAATAACAATATGGTTTAATTTGGTTGGTTTAGGTACAATTATGTTTCCTATTGAAAACAACTTTGGTTGGTTTAAGTACAATTATGTTTCCTATTGAAAACAACTTTGGTTTTATAACAAACACTAGATTTTCCTCCTCAAAGATTCTAGAATGAAAGTCATAACAAACTAATTCTTCAGGTGATTTAGTTGGTACTCTTAATTTCTTAGTAACAAGTATGATTGTGATTATATTAATTCTTTGGAAGATAATAATATTATTAGCTTAATCATAAGATACTTTAGCATTTTAAAACCAAGGTCAACCTAATAACATGGAATCATTAAAATCCAATACACTATTATGTATAACAGTAAAGGTGAATGTATAAAGAATTCCATGGAATGTTTTTTTAAGATCTTTGATCAAACCTAAGGTTTTAGCAATGGTTTGATTTGCCATGTGCAAGTTGTAAGGTGCTAGTTTTGGTTTTGGTAATCCTAACTACACTCGTAACTTTTCAATAATAATATTAATTCCATAACCACCATCTAAAAGGACATCCTCAATGAAGTTCCTTCCGACTTGAACATGTATAACTACCATTTAATGATCCATTGCTATTGAAGCAACGATAGGTTTAGATGAAACAAGTTTTGATGGTAGCAAGTTAAAAATGTAATGTTTAATGTTAGGTATTACCTATAACAATTGTCCCAAGTTGAGTGTATAGTTGGTCTCCAAGACTTATAGTGTTAATATCCTTCAAAATTTCTTCTGAAATCTTTTATAATGTCATTGATTGTGAAAGTATTTCATTGATTTAACTATTTTCAACTAGTTGATGGTCATTTGTAGTTTTAAGCAATCTAGCCCAACCAGGAATGTTATTTCGTGAGCATGTGAGCATGAGCAGGTGAATGTGAGCAAAAAAATAAATTCTAAAACATATTTATCACATGTCATCAAAATATTCCTTGACAAATCCATCCACTATGGCAAAATATTCTTTGACAAAATCATACATGACAAAATATTCTTTGACACAATCCTACATGGCAGAATATGCTTTGACAAGAAAAAATCTTGTGATGCCTACTCCTAAAACAAATGAGACAAACATTGAAACCACAAACTTGTTTTATAAAAATAAAAAGGGAAATAAAACATGACATTTTTGAATTTGGTTTACTAGGTTTGTGCCCCATATGTTGAAACACATATGTTGGTACTATTGGAACTTTTCTCTTTTAGTTATATAATAGGTATCCAAAATATGACTTGCTTTACCATAGTTAATACATGTATATAAAGCTTTAGTTGTAACAACATGTATTACTAGTTTTGTTATTGCATTAGTCTCTAGTGTTATTGGTAAAACATTATAATTTACATTAATAGGTCCACTTTCTTCATAGAATATAGCAGTTTCTTTGTGTTTAATCAAAGTATGACATTTCATACCAATTGTTGTTAATCATAGATATGGCAACAAACCTACTTTGAAAACAATGGTGAAGAAAACATATGTTGCTCTAACTTGTAAGCAATTTGCTAATTTCAATAGGTGTTCACAATAAACCTCCACATGTTCAACAATTTGTTGTTGAATGTTTTGTATGTAAACCTCTTTGTCATTTTTGATTACTTTGAACCATTTACAAAATGTTTGTTCTAGTTTTTCAAATGTGCAATTTGGATGATTTTGAACAAAATTCTCACCCCATTTAAAAATACTATTTTTAAAAGTGAAACCAAACAAGTTGATAATGTCAACCTACATAGTTTCACCATTAGCTTTAATGGCCTTTTTTAATATTCTACTATGAGCATTAGGGTCTCTTTGACATAAGTTGGGTATTGCAACTTCTTTTGTGGTAACTTGGTTACTACTTTTGGTACAAGTTGGATAGCAAGTAGGCAAAATCACAATCAAAGGAGCCACCCAAGTGAATGGACATTCCTCAGAACTACATTTTTGTATGTTTGAAAGGTCACAAGGGAAACATATTAGTTTGGATTATCATAAATGTTTTTGGGATATTTGAATAAAAATGCTTTTGACCTTAAAAATTGTGGATTTTGAAAATGTGATTTAAATAAAATTTGTTCATATATATGTGATAGAGGGCATGAATGTGTAACATACATGATATAAAATCAATTTGTAGTCAGAATGTATTTATACCTAAAATGCAATGTTAAATGGGGTATTCAAATTATAAAATTTAAGTTATAAACCAACACAAAATTGAAATTTGTCATGTGTAGTCCTTGGAAAAGGACTTTTACCTTGGTGCCCCTGGCTCTTTTGACCATGATTTCACCTAAGTGGTGGATACCATGGTAGTATGAACATTCGTGGATCAAGTGCTAGCCATCCAAATGATCCAACACATGGATTAAATGTTGGTCCTCCAATTGGATTTCTTCTTGATGAACTTCCTCCATGTGTATCTTTAGGTTGTCCTCCATCTGGTGGATGATGAACAAAACTTCTATGTGGTACATGAATTGGCAAATTGTCATTGATTTGATGTATTTCAATATTAATGGGTATAGTAGTTGTCATTGAAGTTATCACTTGTTGCTAATCAAGTCTTTTTCTCTTTGTTAATGATTAGCTAATTACCTTAGTGTTTGTATTAATGGTATGACAAGTTTTTTTGATACCAAGTGCACATAACACATATCTAGGTATGTAACCTATATAATTATTAGAAATTAAAGGATAAAATCTTTTCATTTTAGTAAGATATGCTAGATACAAACTAGGATTTGAAAGTATGTAAGGGGGTATGACATTATACCACATTGGATATGTAAATGTAGGTACAACATTAGTCTTATTTGGTACAAATGGTGTAATAGGTGGTTGCTTGGTTGGTTGATAGTTAACAAATATTGCCATATGACCAAAACTTGAATTCATGACTTGAATTTGTTGCACAAGTACATTTGGTAATACAATTGTTGTAGTTGGAAGGACAAGTTGATGAAAACTCATCACCTCATCCTTTAAAAGTTATATTAATGTATCATCAACAAAAGGGCGATGTTTGAATTGATGTCCCACATGTTGACAATAAGAATAGGTTATAGTTTCAACATCCAAATTTCTTCATGAAATTGGTGTGTTGTGTGGAACATGTAGTCTTTCATTTTGACCACAAACCGATCTAGTTGACCAAAGGACATGTTGGTATGTGGGCCCTTGTCAAACAATAGCTGGTGGTGTTCAAGGTTCAATCGATTCCAAATGCGACATGGAAACTAATTGATTAGAAGGTCTTTAATTGATGCAGTGAAGTTATTTTAATTTATTTATAAGTTGGATTCATTCCATCTTTCAATTGGTTGTCACCAAATCAATATCGGGATTTGATTCATGATTTTGTAACCCAATAAAGATTATTGTTTGTGTTGGTGCACTTGTTATGGGTATGAAATAATTAAAGGTTGCAGATTGCCATTATTATTGTGCTAAAACAACATCAAATTTTGAACAAGTTTGTTATTGCCACCATTGTGAAGACTTTTTGCTCATTGTTGTGTTGAAATTTGTGGTGTCACTTGGTGAGTGGTTGAGGGTATGGTTGGTTTCCTTATGCATAACCTATTTGACTGTAATTTGATGTTGATTGTTGAATTCTATTCATTCTGCTACCTCCATGTTTGGTGCATTCACCAATTCATTTCCCATAGGTTGCACATGTTGTTCATCTTGCATTTGTGCATGTTTTAATGTAGGTTGATGTATAACCTGATCTAATTGTTTCCTAAGACTTTTTATAACCACTCTTGACCTTGTAAAATAATAGGTTTTGAAAAAATATTCACATTATTTTTTAACATAAAACCAAATCAATTCCACCCAACAATCAAAAAAATTAAATAATTTGTTTTATAGATATGATGTTCGACTTCCTTCAAAAATTCTACACTACTACCTATTCCCCTAATGTTTTCAAAATGGAAAAGAAACAACAACACTATTTAAAATTTTGCACAAAATAAAATAAAATGATACGAACTAAAAATTGTAAGGGCTAGTGCTTATAATTTTGATATAATGCTTAATGATTATAACCAAAAATTCTAAACATGAATGTTATAAATTTTGATCCATTGCTTGGTCACCAAATGTTAATGAATTTTTTTGTGGTTTCCCATCAAAATTCTTTATAGTCCTTTTACTTCCAAAATAGGTTCAATTAATCAACAACACGTACATTCAATAAAAAAATCTCTAAGACCTATGGATGAATCAAAACTCTAAATAAAAAATGTATACAAGTTGCAAAACTAAAAAATAATAATTGACAGTGGAAAGTTCCTATTCTTCATTGCAAATTTGAAATTACAAAATAAAAGTTTTGAAACTTATAGTCTCCAAAGTTTCTGATCCCTTCTTTTTTCTCTACTTATATATATGTTGATTAAAAAATAAGTAATTTCATTAATCTATTTAAACAATATCTAATTAGTATATACACTAACAGTCCAAAAATTTCAAAAATGAATTTCTTGTTAATATTTACTTGTTTTACAAACTACTTGCTCTATCAACTACCTATTAACTAGCTACATGTTGACCTATCATCTATCATATTCTTTCACATGTTAAGTTTTATCACCTATTATAATAAAATTTGGGGAACAACCAGCATGTCCACATTATAGTTATATTCGTTGTTAAATTGCATGTATTTCATTTTCTGTGAACAAAAAGATAATTCATATTATCATTGTGTGTTGATGAAAAGTGATTCGCATCCAACTATTGAACATGTTATGCATGTAAAGGACATTGATTATGTCTAGTAATTGGCTCAAGGCCAATGGTTATTACAACTAGTTTGATTTTTTGGCTAGAGTGAACCAACAGCCACCAATGCACCAATTGAAGATGAGGCCGTTCAAGTTGTTTTGGGGATGAACCAAAAATAGATCTTCCCATGCCCAAAGTTTTTAGTTTTTTCAGCCTCTTCTCTACCCCAAAGTTTTTCCCTCCTACCTCCCTCCTACTTACCTCCCCCCTCCTACCTCCCTCCCAGCTATTTCCCCCCTCCTACCTACCTCACCTCATTTTGCGATCATTCCATCGTTAAAGTTCAAGAAAGCTTGAAGTGGGAGGGCATAACTAGGAGCTTCAAGTGGGAGGGCAAAAATGGCAGCCAAAAGCAGGAAGGCAAAAGTGGTAGCCAGAAGCAAGAGGGCAAAAGTGGCAACCAGGACAACATGCTTGAAGCGAGAGCGAAAAGTGATGGGCCAAAATGGGAGCTAGCAGTTAAGCTCCCTCTTTCTTTTCATTTTTTTGGGTTATTTTTTGTGTGGTTTTGTTGCAACAAAGATGACGACCTTCTTTATGTTTGAGAAGAAGAAAATGATGGCAATGCGTCGTCATCTTGTTCTTTGGTTCTGTTGCAACAAAGAAGGCGATGGCAACAAGTTGTTTTTGCCTTCTTCATTTTGTTTGAGAAGAAGAAGACAACAGCAATACGCCATCGTCTTCTTCTGTGGTACTGTTGTAGAGAAGAAGACAATGGCATCGCGTCGTCGTCTTCTTCTTTGGTTTTGTTGTAGTGAAGAAGGCAATAGTAGCAACCTGCCATCGCCTTTTTCGCTATGTTTGAGAACAAAAAGAAGACGACGGCAATTAACTGTTATCTTCTTCTACGGTACTATTGTAAAGAAAAAGAAGGTGATGGAAGTTGTTGCCATTGCCTTCTTCCTTATGTTTGAGAAGAAGAAAACGATGACATTACGTAATCGTTTTTTTTTCTGGTTCTTTTGTAGTGAAGAAGGCGACAACAACAAGCTGTTGTTGCTTTCTTCGCTTTGTTTGAGAAGAAGAAGACGATAACGACAACACACCATCGTCTTCTTATGTGATAATGTTGTAAAGAAGAAGAGGATGATGATATTGTGATGTCGTTTCCTTCTCTAGTTTTGTTGTAATGAAGAAGGCAACGGTAGCTTGCCTTATTAGCATCGCCTTCTTTTTTGTGTTTGAGAAGAAAAAGATGACGACGCATTGCCATTATCTTCTTCTGTGGTTTTTTTGGAATGCCTAAGGCAATGGTAGCTTGTTGCCATTGCTTGTTGTTGCCTTCATTTGTGGTGGGGTTGCAAAAAAGAAGAAGAAGATGATGACAACTTTCGTCACCTTTTGTGATGGCTTTGCTGCAAAAAAAAGTGATGGTTTTGTTGCGAAGAAGGTGACAACAACAATGTCAGTGCCTTCTTTTATGGTGGTGGTGTTGTGAAGAAGGCAATGGTAACATGTTGTTGTTCCCTTCTTTCTTTTTTCTTTTTTTTCTTTTTTGAACCTTTTGGTTTGGTTCATTATAATTGACAATTAACAATGAAATGGTGGTTTGTTTTAATGTTGAAGGTTGTAATGGCTAGAGGAAAGAGATTGAAAAAAGGTGGTGGTGATTTAGAAGTTCACAAATAAGATGTTGTTTCATCAAAACAAATAATTAGGAAGCAAAATGTTGATCCATTACAATCAAGACTTGGGGAGCAAATGTTGTTCCATTAGAACTAAGAATTGATGAATCAACTTAATAATGCTGATAGTTTGTAATTCAAATGGTGAGATCACTTTCAATAGAAATTGAGATTTTCGATCAAAAAATGTTGGGTTAGCAAATTGAAAGTTAGCAAAGGTTGTAAATGTAGTAGTTGCTTACCGAACTAAACACAAGATTGTAGATAATGATATGGTTTAGGGTTTCCATTTTATAAGTCAGCTAGGTTTTTTCAGCCCTTTCATTTTTTGGACTACTTAATTTTTGAACTTTAATCCTTTGATATATTATAAAGAACTTTTTTTTTCCATTGGGTTCTTTTAGCAATTTTTGATCCACCCATTTTTATACATTTTTTATCAATATAATATTTTCTTCTAGTCACACTTGTTTGATGGGTATATGGTTAATCATATATGTCTTCTTTTTAATGATTTTTTTGTTACTTTAGATTTAAGAATCAAAACTTAAATAGGCCCATATGAATAAGTAACATTAATTTGTTTAGGGTTTACAAATATCAAAATGAACATTATGCAATACCTACATCTTTTTTATTATAATTTCCAATATGCAATACCCACATATAAGGTCTCGTAATAGTTATTAATTTTTTACATCCATTGCAAATATCCGCATATATGTCTCGTAATAATTGTTGGTTTTTTACATCCATTGTAATACTCGCATATAAGTTTCGTAGTAATTGCTGGTTTTTTACATCCATTACAATACCCGCATATAGGTCTTGTAATAGTTGCTTATTTTTTACATCCATTACAATACGTACATATAGGTCTCATAAATAGTTGTTGGTTTTTTACATCCATTGTAATACTTGCATGTAGGTCCATAAATAGTTATTGATTTTAAACATCTTTTACAATATTTGCATATAGGTTTCCATTATAATATTTATGGGATTCATATGACATAATAATCTAGTCTAAATATCAACAAATAATGTCATAATTAAGGAATTATTAAAAAATTATTTCAGATAATGTAAATGATTGATTATCATATTTAAAAAATCATTTTAAAATATTAATTAATTGATTATTTGATGAACCTTAATTATTTAAATAATTAAAATTGATAATTAAAAATCAAATCAATAATTTGATATTTAATTTATTATTTTAATTAGATTTTTTATGTTGATAAGTTATTCAAATAATTATTTTAGATAATTATTCATGATAATTAATTATCATAAAATTAATTTAGGTATATAAAAATACATATTTTGGATACCCAAACCATTTATTTTGAAATGACTTTACATATGGGTATTCCATTTAGGGTTGATTATGCACCTAAGGTTGTCTACGTCACCTATGGATTATTTCAAAATGAACTTGCATGTAAGTATTACATATAAGCTTTGGTTTTCATTGAAAGGCCCACCCAAACTACATACTAGTTATTTTGAATTGACCCTTTATGTGGGTATTACATTTAGGGTTCGATCTAGATTTTAGATTACCTAAATCACCTAAAGGTTATATCGAAACGAATTTGAATATGGATATTACATTTAAGGAAACACAAAAATATATATATTTCTTACCATTTGGTAATATTTCCAAGTTAAGTTCTTTTACTTTCTTTAAAAAAATATAAAATGACATTGCATTGTTTTAAATATGTTTTAAGCCCTAAAAGTTGCGCCTAAAATGCACCATAGATTTATTTTAATTATTATAGACTTGTAAAAAAAATGTTAATTAATTTATATGTTTTAAACTTTAAACCTAAACCATAATTCTAACATTGAGTAGTAAATTTTACATTAAACCCTAACCTCCTATATCATTAATGTGACCAATTTTACATTATGTTCATTTTTATATATGTTAAATCATACTATAAGGTGAATAAATAATTTTGAAACATGAAATTCATGATGTATTGGCGAGGAATCAAATATTTAGAAAATATTTTTTGTTTCATGGGTATTGCATTTAAACAAAAGTGGGTTAGGAAATATTGAACTTTAACAACTATGGAACATATGGAAACAAAGGAGATTCATAATTATGTTATAGATCTAAACAAGTGGTAAAATCAAAAACCAATACAATGAACAAAGTTTAAAGTATAAACCTTAAGCTTTGATATATATGAACCAAATTCCTAAATATTAAATCATAAGGCATAACCTTAAAAATCCAAATAATATTTTTTCCATTAAGCTTTATTACAACCTTAACTATACAAACCCTAACAAAAATAAATCCTAGTGATATATGCCCTAAACCCAAATAACTATACAAAGTATACAAATGCAAAATTAAAAAATTAAAAACAACATAGGAAAAAATTTAGAAACCAAATTTTAAAGCTTTTAAATTACAAAGATTTACTAATTGAAAAAAACCTCAATCTTAAAAAATAATCAAATAAATTTTGTAAAAAATCAAAAGAAAAGATATGTCTATTACTTTGTGTGATTTCTCCAAATTATTTTTTTCCATTCTCTTTGAAAAAGATATAAAACAAAATTGTATTATTTCACATATGTCTAAACCTTGAAATTTAGCCTAGTTTAAGTTAATTACTATAGATTTGTGAAAATTTTGCCAACTAATTTATGTGTCCCAACCTTGAACCTAAACCATAATCTAAAAAATACATACTTATAATAATTACATTCAAAGATGTATTGTAATGTCCATTCCATAAATAAATCAGGTAAACAAAATTTAATAAAACATGCATTAAGTAAACCAAAATGGTTCTAATTATTACATTATTTCCACTATAAATTGTTTGTAATACCTACATATGGGGAACTATGTTCATCATCCATGAATTAAGGCGAACCTTAATAAATTGATAAGTAGCATTGGGGGGCCATGGGGGTGGGAAAAGTGAGTAGATAATTAATTAGGTATTTGGCTATGTAAAAAACATAGGTAGGTAGGTGAACATAGTGGTAGGTAGGAAAGTGGGTGCATAGTTAGGTAAGTAGGTATATAAGTAGTAGTTAGTAAGTAGAAAAGAAGTTCAAGGAACAAGATAGATAGGTTACTAAAGTACGTAGGTAAGTAGGTATATATGTAGGTAGTTGGATTAGTAGGCAAGTTAATAGGTAGGAA